>ERZ777305.35-NODE-35-length-197617-cov-48.902562_pt1 | contig 197617 bp, 134 predicted proteins | sample MGYA00374965_ERZ777305 | MGnify/ENA primary metagenome ERZ777305 (study PRJEB29328, sample SAMD00013331) | mouse gut metagenome | study: EMG produced TPA metagenomics assembly of the Metagenome analysis of fecal microbiota from mouse which was promoted...
TTCATACTTGATCTTGCCTATCTCAGGAAAATATTCTTTTGACATTGATATAATGTGTTAAATGATTTTAGATTTTCAACGGTGTGATTTGGTTGAGAAGCGGAATCGGCAATTCAGCAACCATGCGAATTTCAGCATATTACACTAAATTCCGCCAAATGTCTCTTTCGTTTGCAAATATAGCACCTTTTTCCGAGAGTACGAACTATCGGCAGCGATTTTATAAAACAGACCGGCAAAAAATATTCATCTTATTCATTTTATTTTAGAGATGTCGCCGCTTTTCAGTAATTTTACGTCTGAAAAACAACACATATGAAAACACCCGAAGAGTTCATGATAAACAACAATGAGGGGACGGAGTCGCTATCATAAATATCTAAGTTAAATGAAAATGTCTATACGACGCATTGGATTCTACTCAAAACTTGTCATATGGATGCTTTGTCTTGCCTCTATGGTATCTTGCAAAAGCGGGCAAAACAAAGTGCTGGAAAGTGCGGCAAATATTGTAAACGAACGTCCCGACAGCGCCTATGTGCTTCTTAAAAAGGTGGATTTAAACAGTTTGAGCAACGGCAAGGATAAAGCTCTTTACGCATTGACCCATGCCAAGGCGAACATGTACATGGGACGTTCGCTCGTGACTGATACGATTATCCCGACTGCCGTCAGTTTTTTTAAGGCTGAAGGCGACACTATGGCTTATATTGAATCGGCTGTTGCTCAAGCACATCATCTGCGGTCAATAGAACTAAAGGACGAAGCATCCTCGTATATTGACTCTTTGGTCGACAATATGCCCGAAAACATCCAAAAGTATCTTAATCAAGAACTTCTCGGTTTTGCGTTCTCAGACAAAGATTATTCCAGGTCTTTAGAGGTAATCAAACGCCAAATACGGCTTGCTGATGACAGCAACGAACGTATAAGTTTTGAAATCAAGAAAATAACACCGCTCATCGCACTCGACAGAAGTATCGATGCCGTTGCGCTCTGCGACTCTCTTTTCTCTTTGCCGGAAGCCACTGAGACAGGTTCTACAGAATGGCTTTATATGCGCATAAACTATGCCGCCGCACTTGGCGAACGTCGTGAAACATCGGCAAAGGCTGTGGCGATTCTAAAAGATGCCATTGAACGGATGAATGGCGCATCCCATGAAAAGATTGCCGAATTATATGTGCCGATGATAAATCTCCAGATTAATTCGGGCAATATCCGAGAGGCCGCCAAATACGCAAACCTAACTGACAGTCTTAATATTGAGTTGTTTGACCGCGACCCGGTTGCAGCATCATATCTTGAATTCCTTAAGATTGTGTTGGACTACGAACGCAACGGCGCACTATCTCTAAGCCGGCTTTCCCACACCGCCCATTCGCTCAGACGGGTTAGCGACGACCTTGACACAAAGCGACAAGAGCGTGACGACGCGCTTGAGGCCTCATATGATTTAAGTTGTCGGAACTATGAACTTACCATCAAGCACCAGCGGCTGTGGCTGCTGATTGTGGTTGGGATGTTCGCGGCACTTATAATTATCAGTGTGATTTATCTGGTTGCACATCGCCGCAGACAAAAACTTATTGAGGCAGAGGAGCGAATAGAAGCATTGGAACAGCTTTCAAAAACCGCGACGATTTCATCCACTGACGACAAACAGGCGTTTCTGAAAAAAACATTATTGCAACATATTGGCATAATCCGGACGTTTGCAGAATCGCCTACAACTCAAAACCAGGAGGCCCTAAGGAAAATAAGCAATATCGGCAATTCCGAAGCAGTATACGATGCCTTGGTTAACTGGCAAGAACTTTATAGTGCGATAGACGAATTGTATGATTGTTTCCATACAAAACTTCTCAAAGACTATCCGGGCATATTCTCCGAAAGGGAAATTCAGATATTATGCCTGCTGCGTGCCGACTTCTCGACAAAAGAAATCGGGGTTCTCATCCAACAGACATCAAACTCGGTTTATGTCAGCAAAACCTCAATAAGAAAGAAGCTGAATCTGCCTCCGAAATACGATTTCATAGCCTTTATAACGGCTTCAGACCGACCTTAAGGGTCGTTTTAGGCGATTTAAGGTTTTTACAAATTCCACACGCTGATTACCAACATATTACACATTGTTCTTAAGAGGATTTTGTTGATATTTAAGTAGGCTTGGGCGCTGTTTTCACTCTAACTTTGCAGTGTAAAAACTCAAAACCCAAGCAATATGAAAAGGTCAATATTAATTCTCGCAGCGGCTTCGGTATGGCTGTCTGTACATGCCCACAAAGAACATCAGCTCCAAGAATTGACAGTTGTAGCGTCTCGAACCACAAATAACCCAGAGGGCTATACCACGAATCTGCGCGGCACGGACATTGCCAAAGGCAAACCGGCTGTAGAGGTTCTCCCTTTCCTCCCGAATATCTCACATGAGAATGGCAGTTTCAAAATCAACGGTCTTGCCGTGAGTGAAATCTATGTGGATGGCGTAAAACTTTCCGACATTGCAGAACTCGACAACATTCCGGGAGAGATGATAGACAAAGTGCAGGTGCAGTATCTCGCCGGTGCCAATCAGAACGCAGCAATGAGCGGCGGTACAATTAGAATAACCCTCCGTCGCCCGCCGGAAGGAGGGTTCTACGGCAGCGTCATGGCAAACGCCGACTGGCAGCGTTCATGCGGATTCGGAAACGAAGGCATGGGAGGGATGTTCAACTATCGCTACAAGAATCTCAGCGTCTATGACAATCTTTATGTCGGAGCATCCAAAATCGAAGAAAACGCCGAGCAATGGCAGACCGGTCAGGATCTGCATACATTTATGACCGAAACAACTAAAACCAAAGGATTTAATTTCCGCAATCGTCTCAGCCTTACACAGCACTTTAATTCCGGCGCTAAATTCGGCGGCAGCTACCTTATTGCCGCATCACGCCCAAGACCCACATCACACTCAATTTCAGACAACCTGTCTTCCGCAATAGACAAACGAACCAACACTATCGCACAGGAAGGTACACTGATATTCAGCCTTCCGCTCAACAAGAACGGAGCGGCAATGGAACTGACAGCGGATTATTTCAACCGCAGCAGCAACGAGCACGCCGATTACAGCATGGAAAATGAACTTGTCGGTGCCACTTACGACAAATACAACCTCAATCTGTGGAAATTCAAAGCGGACTTTCTATATCCTCGCAGTCGCAAACTTTCATGGAAGTTCGGAGTTTCGGCTCAATGGATTTCTTCAACATTCACACCATCAGCGGCTCTTGAAAGCGACCGCTTCCATGCCAGTGATATTCCTGCCGGGACAATGGGGTTCACGCCCATTGCTTACGCCGCTGCACAAGGCATGGTATGGCGCTTTTGTTACAGCGCAGGCTTAAACTGGCAACTCAACCGTATAAGTTACGAGGACAGAAAAGTCGGAGTAAAGAGTCATAATACACAATGGGCCATAAATCCTACTATACAGATTATGATGCCTTTCGGCTCTAAAATGAATCATACCATGATGCTCAACTACAAAAGAACATTGAGTGATATTCCATACTCGGCTATTTCATCTGTCATCAACTGGAATGATTCATACAACTACACCATGGGGAATCCCGACTTGAAAGCACAATCGGCAGATATGCTAATGGCCGGGCTATCGCTGTTCAGAAACAAAATAAACATCACTGCGCTGTATGCCCATGCCCACGACCGCATCTATTGGCAGACATTCCAAAGCGAGGGCAACCCGGATGTTTTCTACACAAAGCCGGTAAACATATCAGGACAAGGAGTGTGGGGCTTTGGCGCAGAATGGATAGAGGCTCCCTTGAAATGGTGGAAATTCAAACTTTCAGGGCGCGTGGAAATAACACCTGAAAATACCACCGTCGCAAACATTCATTACGGCAAAACCCGCTTTAAGGAGTATTTCTATTTCAGAAACAATTTCAGATTCCAAAATGGCTGGGGCGGCATGCTGAATATGAATTTCGAACCCACATTCCGTACCCTTGACCGCACATATCATGCAGTTTACAACATCAGCGGCCAGATATACAAGACATTCCTAAATGATAATCTTCAGATGGCAGTCGATTTTACGCCTGTCGGAAACCGACGCAAACTTGACCGCCATGCGGGGATGAACAAAGTGTCATACAAATATACCACTCCCGTACAATATGTAGGACTGTCACTGACATGGAACTTCTCCGGAGGTAAACGAGTCGATGTCAATATCGTTGACGGAATACAAGACTATCACGAAACTAAGGACAACCGATGAGAGTATGAAAGATTCAAAGACGAATACAACATAACAAAAGCGTAACGAGACTACTGAAACAGTGCTCGTTACGCTTTTATCTGTCTTGCTGTTCGGCGATGCGTTTATTTTAGGTTAAATGCTATTTTTGCCGGAACATTGTCGGAACTGCCGCCAATGTAAAGCGTGAAACGTCCGGGTTCGCTGCGCCACGCATGCGCGTCAGCATCGAAGAACGCCAGCATGTCGGGAGTGACAGTGAATGTGACATCGCGTGTCTCGCCGGGAGCGAGCGCTATTTTCTCAAAGCCTTTGAGTTCCTTGACAGGACGCAACACGGAGGCCTTGTCGTCGCCAACATAAAGCTGTACCACTTCAGCACCGGCACGCTTGCCGGTGTTGGTCACGGGCACCGTCACGGTAAGGCTGCCGCCGTCGGCATTCATTTCTTTTGCGGAAAGCACGGGTTTGCCGTAGGCGAATGTGGTGTAACTGAGGCCGTGGCCGAAAGCATAGCGGGCAGGAATCTTTTTGGTGTCGTGCCAGCGGTAGCCCACGAGCAGATCTTCCTCGTAGCGCTGCTGCGGAGCGCACGCGCCGAACAGCACATCGCCGCTCTCGCTTTCCACGCCGGGATAACATTCCACGCCGAAAGCGTGGGCGCCGTTGTCCTGCAGACGGACAGGGATGGAATAAGGCAGTTTGCCCGAAGGATTCACACGTCCGCTCACGGCGTCGGCAAGCGAAGCACCGCCCATTGTTCCGAGATAGGAAGCATGCAGGATGGCCGGAACACGGTCGGCCCACGGCATGGCATAGGCATTGCCCGTGATATTGGCGATAATGATATTGGGGTTGGCCTTTACAAGAGCCTCGATGAGTTCGTTCTGTCCGAAAGGCAGGTCATAGTCGCGGCGGTCGGTGCTTTCGCAGTCCTGATAAGCATTCTTATTCAGACCTCCGAAATACACCACTACATCGGCCTGTGCAGCCTTTGCCAGCGCTTCGGCGCGCAGAGAATCCTGCACGGATTCCGGTATCACTTCCTCATGGGCATACATCGGACGGCCGGCGGCATAGCCACGGGCAAAGTCAACACGATCGGCGCCGAACACTTCGCGCATGGCGTCGAGAGGCGACACATAGTCCTTTACCTTGAGTTCCGATGAGCCGCCGCCGTCGCTGAGACGGCGTGTGGCATTGTCACCCACTACAAGCACGCGCTTTCCGGCCGAGGGGTCGAGAGGCAGTATGCCGTTGTTTTTGAGCAGCACTATGCTTTCGTCGCCGATAGCCTTCGCCGCAGCATAGTGTTCGGGGCTGTGCAGCGAGCCGAAGGGCTTGTCGGTGTTCATGGCCGTGCGGAAGATAAGGCGCAGGATGCGGCGGGCTTTGTCGTCGGCCAACGATGCCGGCACCTCGCCTTTGCGGATGAGTTCGAGGAAAGGCTTGGCAAGGAAATAGTCGTTGTAGGTGAACTCGCTCTCGGAGGTGAGTCCGTTGGTGAACGAGCCCATCTCTATGTCAAGGCCGTTGAGCGCAGACTCTCGGGTGTCATGGGCGCCGCCCCAGTCGGTCACCACCACGCCGTCGAAGCCCCATTCGCCACGCAGGATGTCCTCAAGCAGGCGCTTGTTGTGGCAGCAGTGCTGATTCCATATTTTATTGTACGCACCCATTATAGTCCATGCGCCGCCCTGCTGCACGGCAGCCTTGAATGCGGGCAGATAGATTTCGTACAGCGCGCGGTCGCTCACGTCGACGTTGATGTTTCCGCGCCACTGCTCCTGGTTGTTCAGCGCAAAGTGTTTCACGCTGGCAGCGACGCCGTTTTTCTGAAGTTCCTGAACATAAGGCACCACCATGGCCGACGCAAGATACGGGTCTTCGCCCATATACTCGAAATTGCGGCCATTGAGCGGTGTGCGGTAGATATTCACTCCCGGGCCGAGCAGCACGTCCTTCTCGCGGTAGCGCGCTTCTTCGCCCACGTTTTTGCCGTATATTGCAGACATTTCCGGATTCCACGTCGCAGCCAGGGCTGTGAGCGCCGGAAAGGCCGTCACAGAGTCGTTGGTCCAGCGGGCGTGCCCCCAGTCGTTCCAGTTTATCTCGGCACGCACGCCATGGGGGCCGTCGCTCATCCATATCTCCGGGATTCCGAGACGCGGCACACCGGCCGAAGAAAATTTGCTCTGGGCGTGGCACAGCGCCACTTTCTCCTCAAGGGTCATGCGCGAAAGTGCGTCTTCGACACGCGCCTCAATAGGAGCTTTAGGGTCGAGATAGACAGGAGTCTCTGCCATCACGCTGCCTGCACAGGCAGCAAAAACGATTGAAAGGATATGTCGGTTCATTTTATTGAATTTATTATTGTCTTGGCTGTAGCGAGGCCGGGAGAGGCTGCCGTAAGCGTGGCTGCGCCGTCCACGCCGTTGTTCTGTAAAATTATCAATGCTTTGCCATAGAATGCCTTGCGCCGGTCGGCCTTAAAGCGTTCGAGCGATACGGGACTGCCGTTGTCCACTCCCACGTTCACAGCACAACCGTCCACGGCAAAATTTATCTCATTATCGGCCCAGGGGCACAGGTTTCCGTCGGCGTCCACCACTTCCACCGTGACGTAGCAGAGGTCGCTGCCGTCGGCCGCTATCTCGCTGCGGTCGGGTGTGAGACGTATGGCTGCTGGCTCGCCTGCGGTGCGGCGCTCGGCACGGGCCACTTCGCGGCCGCCGCGGCGGCTTATGGCCGTGATGGTGCCCGGCTCGAACGGAACGCGCCAGCTCACATGGAAATCGTCACTCCCTTTGCTGCGCTTTCCGAGGCTGCGGCCGTTGAGCAACAGCTCCACTTCGTCGGCATTGTTGTAGTATGCCCACACATCCACTTCCTGCCCTTCTTTCCAGTTCCAGTGGGGATACAGGTGCAGCACATTGATGTCGGGACGCCATTCGCTCTGATACATATAATAACTGTCTTTCGGAAAGCCTGCAAGGTCAACGATGCCGAAATAGCTGCTACGCGCAGGCCATCCGTATGGCGTGGGCTCGCCGAGATAGTCGAATCCCGTCCACACGAACTGGCCGGCGATGAAATCGTTGTCGCGCACATGCCTCATGGTGCCTTCGTGGGTATTTCCCCAAGGCACATGACAGTTGTCGTAGCTCGAGCATGAGAACGATTCGTTGTAGAAAGGCTTGTCCCAGCGTTCCGGCCATATGTGCATGCTGTCGGACGGCATGTCGTAATAGCCGCGTGTGGCAAGAGCCGATACGCTTTCCGTCACGATGAAAGGCTTGCCGGGAAATTTCTCCGGAACACCCGCAAACCAGTCGTCATGGTAGTTAAAGCCTATTATGTCGAGCGCACCGCTGCGGAACAGATGGTTGCCGGGGTCAGGTTCATTGCAGCCTGCCGTCACGGGACGCGTGGGGTCGAGCGCACGCACTCGTTCGGCAAGTTTGCGCGTCAGCAACGAATTCACACTCATTTCTCCTTCCGAAGCAAGCATGTCGCTGCTGTGGCCGAAATTCAGTATCAGGTTGGCTTCTTCGAGACTCAGCGTGTCGGCTTTGGCATCGGTCCACTGCTCAAGCACCTCATTGCCTATGCTCCATATGATAATGGAAGGGTGGTTGCGGTCGCGGCGCAGAAGGTCGTCCATGTCCCGTTCGTGCCATTCGTTGAAGTAGCGCGAATAGTCGTGGGCGGTCTTCTTCTTGCGCCACATGTCGAAAGTCTCGTCCATGACCAGCAGCCCCATCTCGTCGCAAAGGTCGAGCAGCTCGGGAGCGGGCGGGTTGTGCGACGAGCGTATGGCGTTGACGCCCATCTCTTTCATTATCTGCAACTGACGCTCTATGGCCCGACGGTTCACGACTGCGCCGAGAGCGCCGGCATCGTGGTGCAGGCACACTCCGTTTATTTTCATGCGTTCGCCGTTGAGCGAGAAGCCTTTCGAGGCATCGAATTTAAAACTGCGCAGTCCGGTGCGCGTGAGATACTCGTCAAGAGGCCGCCCTTTTTCGTCGGCCACGGAGCTGCGCACCGTGTAAAGGTCAGGCGTGCGTGTGCTCCAAAGCTCAGGCGAGGCTACTTCAAGCAGCTGCGATGCCGCAGCCGACGCCCCGGCCGCGATATTCAGCATGGTGTCCTTCGAGGCCACGCAGACACCGCCGGGAGAAAGAACCGATGTGGTGAGCCGCACTTTGCGTGCGCGAGACGAGGTGTTTTCCACGTCTGTGTCCACCTTTACAAGTGCGCGGGCGGCATCAACTTCAGGTGTGCTCACGAAAGTGCCCCACTGCGCCACATACACGGGAGCGAGCTTGCGCAACCACACATTGCGGTAAATTCCGCAACCGCTGTACCAGCGCGAGTTGGGCTGCTCGGCATTGTCGACACGCACGGCAATGACATTCCTGCCTTTGTGCAGCCACGGAGTGAGGTCGTAGCTGAACGACGCGTAGCCATAGGGGCGCGTGCCGAGACGATGACCGTTGATATAGACCGTGGCATTCATGTAGGCTCCGTCGAAGTCCACATAAATACGCTTTTCAAGGTCGGCGGATGTGACGTCAAAGCTTTTACGATACCAGCCTATGCCTCCGGGGAGTGCACCTCCGCCTGTGCCGCTGGGGTTGTCGATGCTGAAATCGCCCTCGACGGCCCAGTCGTGCGGCAGCGAGAGCGCGCGCCACTGCGAATCGTCGAATGCTGCCAGCTCCGCCCCGGCCACTTCGCCGAGATGGAAGCGCCAGCCTGCGTTGAAGCCCTCGGCACGGCTGTCGGCACCGCGCAACGGCACCGCTACGGCCAGGACAGCCAACAGCAGAATGCATATCCTGATGGAAAATTTTCTATGAGTGTATATTCTCTTTTCCATGTGATAATTCTTTTTAATAGGAAGTCTAAGTGAGGCGGCGCAAATGCGCCGCCTCACCATTTATAATCCGACGATTAGAGACTGACAGTGACAGCCTTGCCGTCGTATTCCACGAGTTTGCCCTTGGCATCGCGGTCGAAGCCTTGCGGCGAATCGGGGCTGACCTTCACGACATTAAACTTGCGCTGCTTGAGCATTCCGGGGAATTCTCCCGTACGGTCGCCTATCGTGAGCGTGCCTTCCGCATCGTTCCACGTCATGGGGATGTTGGCATACGCACCCTTCTCGTAATTGTAGTTCAGGTCTTCGTCCTCATAGAGAGAGAACGAGCCGTCAGCACCGGTGTAGACATAAAGGTTGATAAGTTCCGCAGGCTTTTCAGCACTCCACTGCATGTCGGGGCCGAAAGGCACTATCGAACCGGCAGCAACAAAGAGAGGCATGCGTCCGTAGGGTGCGGCCACGCTTACAGATTCGCCGCCAGGGCGCGAAGCGCCGGTGTAGAAGTCGTACCACACGGTGCCGGCAGGGAAGTAGACGCTGCGCTCGCGGGCGCCGTACTCTGTCACGGGAGCAGCCATGAAGGCGGGACCGAACATGAACTGGTCCTTGATGTTGCGCACGGCCTTGTCGGCGGCAAAATCCATCACAAGCGGACGCATGATGGTATAGTCGTCGAAATAGGTCTTACCTGCAAGCGAGTAGATGTACGGCATCAGGTTGTAGCGCAGACGGGTGTAGTACAGCATGCTCTCGTAGGCGGGATGGCCTTCGGGGGCTATGTTGAAGATTTCGCGGAAAGGCCACTGGCCGTGAGCGCGGTAGAGAGGAGCGAAGGCTCCGAACTGGAACCAGCGACTGTTGAGTTCGCGCCATTCCTTGAGGTCGTCGTTCTCGATGCCTTTCTCATCGAAAAGTTTCTGGGCTGCCACATAGCGGTCCTCCACGCAGAAGCCGCCGATATCCATAGTCCAGTAGGGCACACCGCTGACGGCAAAGTTCAGGCCGGCGGCAATCTGGGCGGCCATGTCCTCCCATCGTGTGGCTATGTCGCCGCTCCATGTGGCGGTGCTGTAGCGCTGCTGGCCGGCAAATCCCGAGCGGGTGAGCAGGAACACGCGCTTGTCGGGGTCGACTCCGCGCTGGCCGTCGTAGATGGCTTCGGCGTTCATCAGCGCATAGGCGTTGAAGTACTTGGCCGACGGACCCATATGGGTAGGACCGCAGAGGTCTTTGCGGTACTGGATGTCCACACAGTCGCGCACGTTAGGCTCGCTGGCATCCATCCACCACGCATCTATGCCGAGGGGATAGTAGTGTTCCTCCATCTGATGCCAGAACAATTTGCGCGCGTCAGGGCTGTATGCGTCGTAGAACGAGCCGAGATAGCCGGGGCCCACCCAGTCGCGGATGCTGTCTTTCACGGCCTGCTGATACATCCAGCCGTTTTCGTCGAATTCCTTATAATGTTCGGTCGTGACATAGAATTTCGGCCATACGGAAATCATGACACGTCCGTTCATGGCGTGGATGCTGTCGACCATGCCTTTGGGATCAGGGAAGCGGTTGCGGTCGAACTCATGGCTGCCCCATGAGTCCTGGTTCCAGTGCAGCCAGTCGATAACGATGTTGTCGATAGGTATGTTGCGCCTGCGGTATTCTGCAAGCGTGGAAAGCACTTCTTCCTGCGAGTTGTACTTCTCGCGGCTCTGCCAGTAGCCCATGGCCCATTTGGGCATTACGGGGGCTTTGCCGGTGAGTGTGCGGTAGCCGTGGATAACGTCGTCCATCGAGTCGCCGCCGATGAAGTAATAATCCACCATATCCTGCATTTCGCCCCACCAGCTCATGTCGTTCTTATCGATGTTCTCGCCGGGGGTGTATACACGCAGTCCGCAGTAGGCCACGCCGCCGTTGGGTTCCCATTCTATGCGCACAGGCGTGCGTTTGCCGGCCGTCAGAGGCACGGTGAATTTGTAGCTGTTGGGATTCCATGCCGTGCGCCAGCGTTCGGGCACCACCTTTTTGCCATCGATGTAGATAGTCTGATAGCCCGAATAATACATGATGAAGCTGTAGTCGCCGGTAGTCTCGGGCACTATATCGCCCTCATACACCACTTTTCCGCCGAAGAAGCGGAAATCCTCGGGCGCATTCACCACATGGTTGAGATCGCCGCGTTTCAGATGCTCGAAATAGATCTGCGGCTCGCGGCGGGTCATCACCTTGCCGTCGGCCTGCGTGTATGTTCCTGTCAGGGCGCCTTCATTGCCGTCCTTGTCGTAAAGCCTGAATGCTTCTCCGAGCTGTTTGTAGTCGTCGGGGCGACCGAAACGCAGCAACGAATAGCTGTCCCACAGCACGCCATAGTTGCCTGTCGACACCACGAACGGCACAGACACTTTGGTGTTGTACTGGAACAGTTCTTCGTTCAGGCCTTTGTAGTTGAATTCGTTGCTCTGATGCTGGCCGAGACCGTAGAGCCCCTCGCTGTCGTCGGGCGACGCGAATGTCTGCTGCACCGAGAACGACTCCGTTCCTTCCACTTCTATAGGCGTGAAACTGCGTCCGCCGGAGTTTTCGGCAAGAATCAGGCGTCCGGACTTGTCGTAGAAAGTCACGGCTCCGTCGGTCGTGCTTACGGTGGCGCTGATTTCGGGGGTGGCCAAACGCACAAGTGTGTCGTTCTCCTGCTTTACCGTAAAGTCGGAATAAGGCTGCTGGTGCAGCACCACGAGGCTCGTGTCCTCGGAAAATGCGCCTGAGGGAGTGGCGCTCACCCGGATTATTTTAGGTCCGAGCACCTGAAGGCGCACCTTGGATGCGCCGCCTGCCTTGGCCGGGTCGACCTTCACGGTCACACCCTGCGAGTCGGAGGCATAAGCTCCGCTGCAACTGCTGCCGATAATCGCCGGAAGTGACAATGCGGCAAACATGAGCGAAAATGTGCTTAATTTCATGTATGTTGATTTAACGGTTAAACTCTATTGCAAAGGTACTACATTATAAGGCAACCCGACGAATTATATGTTAATTATGTGTTGACATAAGGTAGCTCACGGCACGGCGCCGATGTCCATAATGTTATCATAAGGGTGCGGAAATGTTATTTTCCTTCATTTTCCTGATATACTGACGGCAGCACCCCGAACTCGTCCTTGAAATAACGGCTGAAATACTTAGGGTTGTTAAAGCCGCAACGATAGGCAATCTCGCTTATATTCAGCTGACTCTCGCGCAGCAGCTGGGCCGCGCGCTTCAGACGCAGCAGACGGATAAATTCGATGGGCGTTTTACCGGTAATCTGCTTCAGGCGTTTATAGAGGTGCACGCGGCTCATGCCCATTTCGGCGGCCAGCTCTTCCACGGAAAGGTCGGCACGCGACATGTTTTCCTCCACATAGCCCACGGCGCGCTCTATGAGTTTTTCGTCAAGCGAAGTGATGGCTATGCTCTGCGGTTCCGGTTCGATAAGGGCACGTCCCGCGCCACGGCGGCGCAGACTGAGCAGTTTCGAAACACGCAGGCGGAGTTCGTCCACATTGAACGGCTTCGTCATATAATCGTCGGCTCCGAGGGTGAGCCCTTCTATCTTTGCCGACACCTCATGTTTGGCCGTGAGTATGAGCAGTGGTATCGACGCCGTGGCAGCATCGCTTTTAAGGCGCCGGCAGAGCTCTATGCCGTCCATGCCGGGCATCATCAGGTCGCTGACTATTATGTCGGGGTGGTGTCTCTGCACTTCTTCAAGCGCCTCCGCGCCACCGGTCACCGCAACCACTGAAAATTCGCCTCCGAGCTCGGATGTGAAGAATTTCAGCAAATCGGCATTGTCATCGACCACCAGAAGCCTTGGCCTGCGGACGGCTGCCCCTTCCGAGGGCGCCGCAGCGCCCTCGGAAGGGCGCCGTTGCCTGTCCCTGGCACTTTCAGCGCCACGGACAGGCAACGCTACCGTGAACACCGCCCCGCGCACAGCATTGTCGGCCACGGCCACCGTGCCGCCGTGCAAACGCACGAATTCCGCCACAAGACTAAGCCCTATGCCTGTGCCCCCACCGGCCGACGACTGGTTGGCACCTTGATAGAAGCGCTCGAATATGCGGTCTTTTTCTGCGTCGGGTATGCCGCACCCGCTGTCGGCTATCGTAAGTTCGAGCACATCGCCTGCAAGCGACAGCGACACGTCCACACGACCGTCCACGGGAGTGTATTTGAAGGCGTTGCTAAGAAGGTTCATCACTATTTTCCCCATCTTGTCCTCGTCGAAATCCACGAACAGCCTGTCGACGGAACTGAAAAACGTCAGATGTATCCCTTTCTTTTCGGAAAGCATCAGAAACGAATCACAGATGGAACGGACAAAAGAAACGATGTCGCCACGCGAAGCATTGAGCGCCAGCCCTGCCACTTCGTTCTTACGGAAGTCGAGCAACTGGTTCACCATGGCCAACAGCCTCGTGGCGTTGCCGTGAATCATTTCGAGTTTGCCGCGGGTGTCGCCGTCAAGTTCCTTTTTAAGGAGCGACTCGAGCGGCGCGGTAATCAGTGTGAGCGGCGTGCGCAGTTCGTGGCTCACATTTGCAAAAAAGCGGAACTTAAGCTGGTCGAGTTCCTCCTGCTTGCGCGCAGCCTCCACGCTCTCCCGCCTTTTCGACAAGCGCCTCTCATGGGCACGCACCACACGGAACGCCCAGAATGCGAAAGCAAAAGCAGCCAGCACATAGAGCAGTTTTGCCCATGCGGTGGCATAGAACGGAGGATGGATGAGAATGCCCAGCGAGGCTTCGTTCTCAGACGGCAACCCGTCGCCGCTATGCGCCTTCACGCGCAGGGTATAGCGCCCTGGGGCAAGATTGGTGTAGCTGACGCTGTTTCCATGCGCGGGGACGGCACGCCACTCGTCGCTAAAACCTTCAAGAAGATAGTAATACGTGGTTTTGTCGGGCTTGACATAGCCGTCGGTCGCAAACGACACCGAAAACTCATTGTCATCATAATCAAGCTCGATTCCGTCAAGCACGGAAAGCCGCTTCGGAAGAATCACACGCCCATCGACATCTTCCCCGACTCCGACCGGAATGTTGAAAAGCGAAAGGTCCGTAAAGAAAACCCTCGGAGCCGATTCGCTGCATTTCAAACTTTCAGGGCGGAAACTATTGATGCCGAAAAAACCGCCTACCATCATTTCTCCGTCGGGCATGGCACAGAGAGAACGCTGGTTGAAATCGCACGCCTGCAAGCCATCCGAGCCATCGTACACGTGCACCGCGAACGAAAGTCCGCCGTCGCCGCGCACCACCGATACACTGACAAGTTCGCTGCCCACACTGGCCCACAGCTTCCCGGTCTTGTCTTCGGCAATGCCGAGAACGAAGCGGGAGTGGGTGTCGAGGCGTACGGCGCACAAACTGTCGGACTCCGCGTCGTACACGTTAAGGCCGTCGCGCGTGGCCACCCACAGAAGTCCGCGGCTGTCGCACATCACCTGGTTTATATTGGCATCGGTAAACCTTTGAGTCCCCGCCGCATTGCCCACACGGCCGTCCACAGTCCCCGACTCCGGGTCATACATGCCGAGGCCGGCGGCAGTCCCTACATATATCGTTCCGTCCTCCGCCTCGCACAAAGAGCTGACAAAGTCGGAAGGCAATCCGGAATTTGATTCGTCAAAGACTTCAGAGCGCCGCGTGAGCGGGTCGAATCGCTGCAGCCCCTCTCCGAGCGTGCCTAAAAGCAACGTGCCGTCGGACATTGGATGCACGCCCCACACATTGTCCGACACAAGACCGTCGGAAAGGGTGAACCGCCGCTGCGCACCCGAAGCGCCCACATGAAGCAGCCCCCCTCCGAAAGTGCCGCACCACACGCCCCCGGAGCCGTCATCAGCAACAGACACTATGGCCTCCGGAAGTTGCCCACCACGCCCGGTGGCGATAATGCGGCTTGCGCCGGTGTTCCTGTCGAGGCTCAGCAGGCCGCGGCTGTCGGTTCCAGCCCACACGCGGCCGTCGCCGTCGCCCGATATGCAGTTTATGTCAGGATAAGGTGTGAAATCGAACTTGAAGGCGCTGTCGTCGTAGACAGACACGCCGTTTTTCCGCGACCCCACCCAGATGCTCCCCGTGCGGTCCTCCATCAGCACAGTCACGATATTGCTGCTCAGCGTGCGGTTGTTGTCGGGGTCGCTCACCACGCGTTGCATGTGTCCGTTCTTTTCGAACACGACGATGCCGTCATGGTCGTAGCCTATCCACACACGCCCGCCCCGGTCCTGTAGCACAGACATCACATAACCCTGCGGGAGCGGCGTGCCTCCGAGGCTGTCGTGCCACGTGTCCGTAGCGTCGCTATACAGCCACAGGCCGCCGACGGAATACACCCACAGCAACCCCTCACGGTCGGCATAAGCCGTGAACACCTGCTCGTAAGGAGGACGCCACGGCACGCGCGCGCTTTCGCACACCCTGGCCGACGCCATATCCACGAACGCCATGCCCCCCTGCGTGTTTATAGCCATAATCCGTCCGGGAGCAGATTCCACAATGTCGCACACAGACGCCTGCAACAGCAGTCTGTCGGCATCCGACACCTGCACCGTGCCGCCGTCTTTATATCTGAACATACCGCGCCCGTCCACATACATCCAGCATGAGCCGTCCGAAGCGAACTGCACATGCGACGGCACCGTGTCCAGCCCCATCGACGCATATGTCCGCGTCATATCTTTATAGAAACGCTCTTTATCGGGGTCGAAAATGGAGTAAGTGCCGCCTGCCCGCACCCACAGGCGTCCGTCCGGAGCCCGCTGGATGTCCTGCACGTATCCGTCGTGCAAGGCCGTGCTGTCGCTGTCGTCCCGAGTGAAGCTGCGCACCGAATACCCGTCATAGCGGTCAAGTCCTGAAGCAGTGCCGAAATATATGAAACCTTTGTCGTCCTGGTATATGGCATTTATAAGCTTGCTCGAAAGTTTTAATTCGTCGGACAAATGCCTGAACTGGTAGCCCCTGGCCCCATAGGCGCCCGCTGCCGGGAAGAATACACAAATAATGTATATAAGAACGTGTGTTTTCATTAGCATGCTACATAAACATGGATTTTTGTTGCAAAAATAAGCATTTCAGCCCCCTGCCGCTTTGTTAAATTCTATGTTGTACAGCATAGTTTACATCTGATGCAACATTTAATACCTGCTAATATAACATTCGATACACAGAGTAAAACCATTTATACATCGCTGGGCAACAGCCACGAGTCACCGCAAATTTATATTGACGTAATTTTGCATTTGAAAACTCAACCATGGAAAAACCCAACAATATTTAACCTGGATTAGCACGGCTTAACCTTATTTCAGCAATCAATACTTATCTATATATTCACCAACCTAAAATCATTTATCAATGGGACAAACACACTGCACACGATGCCAGCGGCTTAGCTCTGTAAGGGCTCTGCTTTTGGCATTCTGCCTGTTGATGGGCAGCGTGGCCGCAAGCGCACAGACGCTGACAGTCACCGGCACAGTAACCTCTGCCTCCGACGGCGAGCCCCTCATCGGAGCTTCCGTCACAGTGAAGGGAGCCAACGAAGGCGCTACCACCGACATTGACGGCAACTACTCCATCAAGGTGAGTTCGGGCACCACGCTCACATTCTCCTATGTGGGATTCTCTCCGCGCGACATCAAAGTGACAGACAACCGCCTCGACGTCGCCCTTCAGGAGAACGCCGAATCGCTCAACGAACTCGTAGTCGTGGGTTACGGCACAATGAAGAAAAAACTCGTCACCGGCGCAACCGCGCAGATTAAAGGCGACGAAATCGCTAAACTCAACACCACATCGCCCCTGCAAGCAATGCAGGGCCAGCTCCCCGGCGTCGCTATCTCGTCCAACTCCGGACAGCCCGGCGAAGGCATGAAGGTGCAGATTCGCGGTCTCGGCACCGTGGGCAACGCATCGCCCCTCTACCTTATAGACGGCGTAGGCGGCGACATCTCCACCCTCAACCCCAACGACATCGAAAGCATCGACGTGCTCAAGGACGCAGCATCCGCCGCCATCTACGGCGCACAGGCTGCCAACGGCGTAGTGCTCATCACCACCAAGCAGGGACGCGAAGGACGCACCACCGTCACTTTCGACGGCTACTTCGGATGGCAGAGCGCAGCTAAAAAGACACAGATGCTCAATGCCGAGCAGTACATGACCATCATGGACGAACAGAACGTGGCCGAAGGCTCCGCTCCTTACAACTGGGAAGGCTACAACAGCATATGGCGCTACGATGCCGAGGGCAACCGCATCGGTGTCATCGACACCGACTGGGTAGACCAGATGTTCAAAGACAACGCCACCACGCAGAGCTACAACATCGGCATCAGCGGCGGCAACGCCACCAGCACCTACGCCATCAGCCTCGGCTACCTCAACCAGGAAGGCATCGGCGGCGGCAAAGCTGTGTCCGACTATTCCCGCTACAACTTCCGTATCAACTCCGACCATAAAGTGTTCAACGGTCTCCTCACCATCGGCGAGCAGGCAAGCTTCGTATACACCAAGAAGAAAGGCATCGGCGTAGGCAACCAGTACAACAACTCCCTGCGCGGCGCGTTCGGCACATCGCCCCTCTCGCCCGTCTACGACGCCGAAGGCAACTACAACTCCACAAGCAACAGCGACTGGCTCAACACCGACGGCAACCCCTACGGAAGCATGATGCTGAACAACCAGAACATGAACAAGGGCGCCACCTTCTCCGGCAACGTATACGCTCAGCTCGAGCCCATCAAGAACTTAAAGATACGCACCGTGTTCGGCGCCGTCTACGGCTCCAGCGAATACCGCAGCTTTAAGCCAATCTACAACCTGTCGTTCTACGACTACAACGAGCACACGAGTGTGAACCAGAACATGAACCAGAGCATCGGCCTGACGTGGACAAACACTGCAAGCTACGACTGGGACATCAAAGACCACCACTTCAACGCCCTCGTCGGCATGGAAGCATACCGCTATGAAGGCACATACGTGGGCGCCGGCAACCGCGACCTCAAAGAAGGCTTCGACTCATGGCCCTTTGCATGGGTGAACAACGGCACCGCCGCAAACACCGCCGACGGCCTCAGCGCCAGCGGCAGCCCGCACGACAACGCTCGCTCCGTCAGCTACTTCGGACGTATCGGCTGGAACTGGCAGGAGAAATACATGATCAACGTGACCCTCCGTTCCGACGGTTCCTCGAAGTTCGCTTCCGGCCACCGCTTCGGCACATTCCCATCTGTTTCCGCAGGCTGGAACCTCAGCAACGAAAAATTCATGGAAAGCAGCCGCACCTGGCTCGACTTCCTGAAAATCCGCGGCAGCTGGGGCCGTGTTGGTAACCAAAACATCAACAACTACCAGTACCTCGCTCCCATCAAGGTGACCAACACCCACTATTTCTTCGGCCAGTACTTCGGCCCCAACGGCAGCTACAGCGACTACTCCACCATCCTCAGCAACAACTGGGGCGCATTCCCGAGCCGCCTGGGTAACCTCGACATCACCTGGGAGACCTCCGAGCAGCTTGACTTCGGCTTCGACGCCACACTTCTCAAGAACCGTCTGCGCATCAACTTCGACTGGTATCAGAAGACTACCAAGGACTGGCTCGTAGTGGCACCGATTCTCGCTACCGCCGGCACAGACGCACCCTTCATCAACGGCGGCGACGTGAAAAACACCGGTGTCGAACTCGGCATCACATGGAACGACGTCATCGGCAACGACTTCTCTTACAGCGTCAGCGTCAACGGAGCATACAACCAGAACAAAGTAGGCTCCATCCCCACCGAGGACGGAATTATCCATGGCCCAACAAATCAGCTGTACGACAACTCGCCTGAATTCTACCGCGCCGAAAACGGCCAGCCCATAGGCTACTTCTGGGGCTACCAGACCGACGGCATATTCCAGAACCAGGCGCAGATTGACGCATGGCGCGAAGCAGGCATCGGCATCCTGCAGGCCGATGTCAAGCCCGGCGACGTAATCTTCGTGGACCGCAACCGCGACGGCGTCATCAACGACCTCGACAAAACCAATATCGGCAGCGGTGTGCCCAAGTTCACCTACGGCTTCAACATCAACCTGTTCTACAAAAACTTCGACCTCGGCATCACAGCCAACGGCGCAGCCGGATTCCAGATCGCACAGAGCTACCGCAACCAGACCAGCATGTACTCCAACTACACCACGGAGATACTTGACCGCTGGACCGGCGAAGGAACAAGCAACCGCATCCCCCGCGTCACCAACCAGAACGTGAACTGGCAGTTCAGCGAGCTATATCTCCACGACGGCGACTACCTGCGCATCAGCAACCTCACGTTAGGATATGATTTCGCTCCCCTGATGAAACAGAAATGGTGCTCCAAGGCCCGTCTCTACTTCCAGGCACAGAACCTCGCCACGTTCACCAAGTACAACGGCATGGATCCCGACCTCGGCTACGGCCCCGACGGATGGGTAAGCGGTGTAGATCTGGGCTTCTATCCCCGTCCCCGCACGTTCCTCTTCGGTGTAAACCTCGCGTTTTAATCCCATTACCAGTAAAACACATTATTTGAATAGGAAATGAAAAAATTCAAATTCAGCATACTTGCCGGCATCGCAACGCTCGGTCTCATGACAGGCTCCTGCGCCGACAGCTTCCTGGACGTCTCGTCGAAGACCGAGCCGAACAGTGGCAACTTCTACAAAACCGAAGGCGACGCATGGCGAGCCCTGCTCGGCTGCTACGACGGATGGCGTCAGATCAGCTCCAACCCCGGAATTGGCTTTTACATCGCCTCCACCATCATGAGCGACGAATGCTACGGAGCCACCGGTAAAGGCGACGGTTTCGGCTATCAGGCCATCGACGGCTTCAACCAGTCCATCTCACCTTCCGACCAGAACCTCTACGAACAGGACTGGAAGGTGTACTACGCCGGCGTATACCGCTGCAACGAACTCATCAGCAAAGAGACACAGATTGCATGGGAACCGGAAAGCGGCAACCGCGCCCTCTATATGGCCGAATGCCGTGCTCTCCGCGCGCTGCTCTATTTCGACATGGTACGCCTGTGGGGCAACATCCCCCTCTTCCTCGAACCGGTCAATGAAAACCGCGAACAGGCAGATCCCGCCGACGTGTACAACGCCATCGTAGAAGACCTCAAATTTGCCGCTGAAAACATACCCGCCGACGCCAACCTCGGTGTCAGCAACAACGGCCGCATCACCAGATATGCCGCCGAAGCCATGCTTGCACGTGTATACCTTTTCTACACCGGCTACTACGGCAAAGAACTCGAAGGCCTCACAAAGGAAGATGTAATCGGCTACCTCGACGACGTCGTGAAAGCCGGCCACTACAGCCTCGTGCCCGACTTCAAGACCCTCTGGCCCGCCGCATCGCTCGTGCCCAAAGGCGAAGACGCATGGGACCCCGAACTCTCCACCTATGCGGGCGAAGCCAACTGCGAGTTCATTCTCCAGCAGAAATTCACTCCCAGCCAGGACTATAACGGCAACAACGACTCCAACCGCTGGCAAGTGATGGTGGGCATGCGCTTACTCTCATACTCTCCCTACCTCAAAGGATGGGGTGCAGCCACCGTGTGTCCTTCCTTCAAGCAGAAGTATGCCGCCGGCGACACACGCCTCTCCGCAAGCATAATCGACATCGTAGGCGAAGGTGTGAACTCGTCGCCCGACTACGCTAATTCCGTAAAAGACTGGCGTGAATACACCGGCTACTGCGTGAAGAAATATTCTCCCATCGGTTTCCGCAACGGCAACAGCGCATCCAAAGAAGACGGCAGCGCCGACTTCCAGATCGCCAACTCGCAGAACTGGGTAATCATGCGCTATGCCGACGTGCTCCTCATGGTTGCCGAACTCGGCGGCGTGCCCTCCAAGACCGCACAGGCAGCCCTCGACGAAGTGCGCTCACGTGCTGGCCTGCCCTCTGTACCCGCCACGCTCGACAACGTGCTCAACGAACGCACCCTCGAGCTCGCATTCGAAGGCATCCGCTACTGGGATCTCCTGCGTCAGGGCATCGACAAGACCGCAGCCGCCATCAGCGCAAGCGCAGGCCCCGTCAAGACAGCAGGCGTGGACGGCACCGTCACCTACGACCCGGCAAAAATCATCGCCACCAAAGGTCTCTGCCAGATACCTCTCAACCAGATCACTCTCTCCAACGGCGTGCTCAAGCAGAACGCCGGCTGGGAAAAGTAATAATCCATACATTACTATCTCCTAAATCAATTTTCTTACAATGAAAAAAGCATTCAAATATCTGAGCTGCCTGGCCTGCGGAATCCTCTCCGTGGCGGCGGTGTCCTGCTCGGAAGAAGATTACACGTTGCCCGCGCCCAACCTCACCACGGCAGAACTCGTGGAAGGCGTGGCATTCAAAGTGGAACACGACGCCACCAACCCCAATATCATCTACGTCAAGAGCCTTCTGCCTGCAAACTACCAGGTGGCATGGGTTACGCCCCAGGGGCGGCGCACCGGCGCAGAAACCACCCTCAAGATTCCGTTCGACGGGACATATGAGGTGCAGATGGGTGTGGACACCCGCGGCGGCTACGTGTGGAGCGAACCCTACACATTCACCATCAATGAATTCTGCGCCGAATTCGTGGACCACTACATGTGGAAGCGCGTCAGCGGTGGCGTGGGCCAAAGCAAGACATGGCAGCTCGACCTCGCCCTGCTCGAGGACGGCAGCAGCAAGACCACCAAGTGGACGGGACCGAAATGGTTCTGGAACACCAACTACACATGGGACCACCTCCACGCAGCCAACGAAAACGAAACCACCTACAACAACTTCGTCGACGCCGACCCGTGGGACAAGGCCAACGCCATCGACCCATCCGAAGTTCCCGCCGACAATGAAGCAGGCGACAACGCCAACTGGTACTGGACGGCGGACTACGCCGGCAACAGCTGGATGTGCGACCTCAAGAACTACGGCTACATGACCCTCGACCTCATAGGTGGCGCCAACGTGACCATCACCGACGCCGACGGCAATGTGACAGGCAAAGGCTCCTACATGCTTGACGTGGACGCACACACCATCACCTTCTCCGGCGTATATCCACTGAATACCACTACCGACGCTCCCTCGACACGCGTGTTCAAACTGCTCTACCTCTCGGACGACGCCATGATGATTCTTCCCAACGGCACCACCGCTGAGAACTACTCCCTCAACTATGTGACCAAAGACTTCTTCGACAACTACGTGGCCGAAGAAAAAGAGGAAGAGCCCGTGCTGCCCGACGGCTGGCGCGACGACATTTCGCAGACGGTCATCACTTCGGTGAAATGGACCCTTTCCGAAAAGAACCCCATCGACTGGTGCAAACCGGACGGTAGCCGCATGAACGGTTGGAATGACCTTTCCGAATATCCCGACTGGCTCGGCACTCCCGACCCCGCCACCTACGCCGGATTCTCCATGACTCTCGACTGCAACGACAACACAGCATTGTTCAGCTATCCCAACGGAAGCAGCGTATCATGCGGCTACACACTCGACGACAAAGGCATATACACCTTTGACGCGGCAATTCCTTCCTGCACCATCGTAGGCTGGGCAAATTTCGCAACCGATGCCGAAAACGCACTGCGCATCATGAGCATCGAGAAAAACTCTCAGGGCTCTGTAATAGGCCTGTGGCTCGGAGCATTAGCGGCAGACAAGCCCGAATATACAGCCTACCACTTCGTGCCAAACGCAGGCAACAGTTCAACCACGCCTACGCCTATCACCTACGCAGCTACACTCTCATTCAACGACACATCGACATGGAACCAAATCAATGGCGAGACTATCAAAGTAATGGAAGGACAAGAGTACACCGCCACCGTTGAAGCCACATGGACCAATGGCGACCCGCTGCTGTGGCTCGATGTTGCCGGAATACAGATTGACCACCCGAACGCCGACATCACGTTGCTTGACATAAAGGTGGACGGAGAGTCTATAGCGTTCGACGACACTGCAATATCACGCGGATTTGACGACGACAAAGAACCAAAAGCCCTGCGCCGCTACATATGTAATGCATGGGGTCTGGCATCCTGCTTCCCATCTCTGGACATCTTCAAAATGAAGGCTGGAGCGGAAGTGACATTCAAAGTCACATACAACGATTAACATAACAGCGAAATCCTGACACAACACACGGAGACGGGGAGAGTGCATTGACTCTCCCCGTCTTTTGAAGGTTCCAAGCATCTTTGCATTACGGATAATTCCTGTTTTTTCAATTTTTAAAAACTTTTATTCTTATCACAATATGAAACTACGGAACATGCTAGTCGCTACCGCTATAATGCTCGGCATAGCCGCCTGCGGCGACAAGGACGAACCCACGCCCGGACTACCCGGCGACGGCATCATCGTGAAAAGCGAAGTATCGCTCAGCTCCACAACCCCGCAGACACTGAACATAAAAGCTCCCGCCGCACCCACACTCGCCGCCGAAGCTGCATGGCTGCACATCGGCACGGTGAACTCCGTAGCGGCAGGCATCTATAGCGTGGAACTGCAGGCCGAGCTCAACCCCGAGGCCTCCTCGCGCACAACCGACCTCACCATCACGGCCGGCACACACAAAGCCACCGTAAAAGTGACGCAGAATCCCGGCGAAACCATCAGCATAACATCCGTGGAGCCCTCCGAGACTCTGCTGCCCAACGGAGGCGAACTCACGATAAAGTACACCTCGTCGTCCAAACCAAAAGCCGAAACCCCGGAATGGATGACCGTCAAAGAGCAGGCCGACGGCAGCATGACCCTGCGCTACGGCGCCAATTTCGGCGAAAAGCGTGAAGGCACCGTAATCCTTGCAGTCACCCCGTCGGTGAAAGCCGAAGTGAAGGTGTCGCAGGAAAAAATACAGCTGCCTCAGGAAATGGGCAGCACCGCCAAGGAACTCGCGGCAAAAATGTATGCCGGCATAAACATAGGCAACACACTTGAAGCGCCCGACGGCGAAGGCTCATGGTCGCCGCGCGTGAAAGAGGAATACATCGCAGGCCTGAAAGCCATCGGATTCAACGCAGTGCGCATCCCCTGCGCGTGGGACAGCCATGTGAGCAACCCTGCCGACAACACCATCGACGCCGCATGGCTCGACCGCGTGGATGAAGTAGTGAGCTACGTTGTGGCCAACGGCATGTATGCCATCGTCAACATACACTGGGACGGCGGCTGGCTTGAAAACACCTGCAAAGACGGATGGGACGCCAACGTCGACAAAAAACAGCGCGACTACTGGACTCAAATCGCCACGCGCCTCAACCACTACGACGAGCATCTGCTGCTCGCCGCCATGAACGAACCCAACCACACAGACGACAACTCCACCCGCGCCATCATGCGCTACCAGCAGACAATGCTCGACGCCGTGCGCGCTACCGGCGGCAACAACGCCACACGCGTGCTTATCATGCAGGCTCCGAACACCAACAACGACATAGCCGTGCAGGGCGTCTACGGCATGCCCGACGATGTTGTGGCCGACCGCCTCATGGTGGAAACGCACTTCTACAGTCCCTACCAGTTCAACATGATGGAGAAAGACGAATCATGGGGCAAGCAGCACTACTACTGGGGCGCCGGAAACCATGTGGAAGGAAGCGACCGCAACAGCGACCCAGAATGGGAGGAAGACTACGTGCGCGCGCAGATGCAGCAGATGAAGGAATACTTTGTGGACAAAGGCGTGCCCGGAATCATCGGCGAATACGCCGTGTGCGCCAACCGCGAGAACACCCCCGGAATCGACAAAGATAAATGGCGTGCATCCGTCACTCTGTGGAACCGCGTAGTGACCCGCGAATCCAAAAACGCCGGCCTCGTTCCGTTCTTCTGGGAAACTGGCAACGACATCAGCCGCTCCGACGGCAGCATCAAGAACAACCTGCAGCTCGACGGTGTGTTCCAAGGTGCTGAAGAAGGCAAATATCCTTTCTGAACAATTGCTTTTATATAAATTGTAACTATCTTTGCAGATGGGTGCCACGAATCAGCCGCGACATCCATCTGCATCATTTCCTACCATCACAAAGAGTTGTCTCCAAACCTAATCCAATGAAAAAAACAACAGCACTCTGCCTTTTGCTTGCCGGCGCTGCCTGCGCGCAAGCAAAGAGCTATACCGTAGCCTCGCCGGACGGAGCCCTGAGCATAAACGTCGACACCGGCAAAGAACTCACGTGGAGCGTGAACGTCGACGGCGACGCTGCCGTGCTTCCGTCTCCCATCAGCCTCACACTCTCCGACGGGCGCGTGCTCGGCCGCGACCCGAAAGTGGCCAAATCACGCCGCCAAAGCGTAGACACCGAGTTCGCGACACCGCTCTACCGCAAGACCTCCGTGACCGACCGCTACAACGAACTCACGCTCGACATGCGGGGAGGCTACGCCTTGCAACTGCGTGCCTACGACGATGCCGTCGCCTACCGTTTCATCCTCCGACAGAGCGCCGACAGCGTGACCATAACCGACGAGCAGGCCACATTCGCCTTCGGCGGCGACCGCAAAGCGTGGCTGCCTTTCAACAACGACCTACGCGACCCGTCCTACCCCTACAGTTTCGCGTTCGAAAGTTACTACGATGAAATACCTCTGGCTCAGATGCCTGCCGACACTCTGTCCATCACCCCCGCGCTCATCGAACTGCCCCAAGGACGCAAAGCGCTCGTGATGGAAGGCCTGCTGGACAACTATCCGGGCATGTTCCTCCGCCGCTCCGCCGACGGAAACGCCCTGTGCGGCGCATTCGCGCCCGTCCCGGCCTCCGTACGCGTCGGCGGTTTCAACCGCCTGAACCTCGTACCCGTTTCGTCCGCAGGCCACATAGCCCGCACTTCCGGGCGCGCAGTGCTGCCGTGGCGCGCAGTGGCCGTAGTAGACAACGACACACAGTTGCCCGACCTCGACCTCGCCATGCGCCTTTCCGAGCCGTCGCGCATAGCCGACACGTCGTGGATACGCCCCGGAAAAGTGGCATGGGACTGGTGGAACGACTGGGGAATCACCGGTGTCGACTTCGAGGCAGGCATCAACACCCGCACCTACATGCACTACATCGACTTCGCCGCACGCAAAGGTCTTGAATACGTGATTCTCGACGAAGGATGGGCAAAAGACAACGGCGACATTCTCGACATCAACCCCGCCATCGACCTTGACGCCATCATAAAATATGCCGAAAGCAAAGGCGTAGGCATAATCCTGTGGGCCACATGGCGCCAGCTCAAAGACGACTGCCCAGCCCTGATGAAGCGCTTCGCCGACATGGGCGTGAAAGGTTTCAAAGTGGACTTCTTCGACCGTGCCGACCAGACGATTATCGCCTCCGTGGCACACATCGCACAGACCGCCGCCGACAACCGCCTACTGCTCGACCTGCACGGATTCCGCCCCACCGGCCTGCACCGCCCCTACCCAAACATTGTGAACTACGAGGGCGTGAAAGGCCTTGAGAACTACAAGTGGACCCCGTTCGGCCACGGCGCCCCCGACCAGCTGCGCTACGATGTCAGCATCCCGTTCATCCGCATGGTTGCCGGCCCGCTCGACTACACCCCCGGCGCTATGACAAACGCCACAGCCGCCTCCTACCGCGCCAGCAACGACGCGCCTATGAGCCTCGGCACACGCGCACACCAGGTGGCAATGTACGTAATCTACGACGGCGCCCTGCAGATGCTGGCCGACTCTCCCTCTGCCTACGACCTCGAGCCTGCGTGCGCCGACTTCATGGCCTCGATTCCGACCGTCTACGACGAAACACGCGTGCTCACAGGCAGCGTGGGCGAATACGTGGCTATCGCACGACGCAAAGGCGACACATGGTATGTCGGCGCCATGACCAACACCAAGCCGCGCACGCTGTCGCTCGACACCCCGTTCCTTGCACCCGGCACAGAATGGGAAGCCACCATACTCTCCGACGGCATCAACGCCGCCAAGCATCCCACAGACCACCGCATCACCGCATCACGCATAAAAGGCGGCACTGCCATAGAGGCCGCCCTCGCACCCGGAGGCGGCTGGACGGCCATTATCCGCCCTGCCGGACGATAATGACAACATAACACGCCGGGGGGCTGCGCTCAATTGCGCAGCCCCCCGGTTTTCATACAGTTCCGAGCCTAATATCCGTTATTCAAAACTGAGGCGGGTGCCTGAAGGCGACACATCAAGGCTCACCATCGCGGAATTTATGACCGGCACATTATGATCCACATGCCCTACGGGAACGTTGAAAGCCACGGGGTAGCCGTAAGGCGCCACCATGTCGGCAATCATGCGCTCCATTGTTTCGTAGCTGTCGTTGGGCTTATAGCCCGTGAACTGGCCAACTATAAGCCCCCCGAGGCGCGGCAGCACCCCGCTGAGGCGCAGTTGGTACATGATGCGCTCTATCTTGTAGATGGGTTCCTCGACATCCTCTATGTACAGGATGGCTCCGGGCTGAATCACGTCGTAGGGAGTGTTGATGAGTTCTGCCACTACCGCAAGGTTGCCGCCGAGCAGACGTCCGCGGGCGCTTCCGCAGCGGTTGAGCGTATCGGCCTCGAAGTTATAGACGGGGCGGTAGCCGCGCAGCATGGCCAGCATCATGGCATTGTCGTCATCGTCGGGGCCAAGGGCCATGTGCTTGCACATATTGCCGTGGATGCTCTCTATTCCGCGCGATGCCAGCAGGGCGTGCAGCGCCGAGATGTCGGAAAATCCTATGAGCCACTTCGGGTCGCGCTGCAACGGCAGTTGCGAAATGCTGTCGAGCAGGTGTACGGCTCCGTAGCCGCCACGCGAGCAGAGAATGGCACGCACGGTGGTGTCGGAGAACGCGGCGCGCAGGTCGGCGAGGCGGTCGCTGTCGGCGGCAGCGTATTGCCCCGCACGGCCTATGGCATGCGGCATTATGTCGACAAGGAAGCCTTGAGCGCGCAGCGTGTCGGCTGCGGCGTACACAAGCGTCGAATCCACGGGGCCGGCAGGCGACACTATCGCTATCTTGTCGCCGTCGTGCAGGGGGCGGGGTGTTATGTTCATTGCATATATACCTGTGAGCGAAGCTGCAGCGGCTGCTACAGCCATAAGAATCTTTTTCATCGTATGTGGGGAAGGAATTTAGAGTAGAAGTGCCAGAGAGCCACAGCTGCGCTGACCGACACGTTGAGTGAATGTTTTGTGCCGAGCTGTGGTATTTCGAGACACACGTCGCAGGCGTCGACGACGGCAGGATCCACACCATCCACCTCGTTGCCGACCACTACGGCATATCTGGCCGAGGAATCGACAGGAAACTGCTGCAGCTCCACACTCTCCATCACCTGCTCAAGGCAGCACAGAGTGAATCCGCGCGAGCGCAGCGTGTCGAGCGCTTCAAGAGTCGTGGCGCAATGCCGCCAGTCCACCGAGTTCTCCGCCCCGAGAGCCGTTTTGTGCACTTCCACGCCCGGCTCCACAGCCGATATTCCGCACAGCCACACTTCGGCCACGGCAAAGCCGTCGGAGGTGCGCAGCAGCGAACCTATATTGTTGAGTGAACGCACATTGTCCACCACCAATGCCACAGGCATCTTACGGGCGCTGCGAAAAGTCTCAATGTCGGGCCGCGCCATGTCCAATATGGTTTTCTTCTTCATTGTAAAAGGGCGGCTACCTGTTTGAACTCAAACTCACGCACCTCGCCGCCGGTTGTGCGCAACCGCAGCATACCCGCCGGGGACACGCCCTCTATGGAGGCATCGAAACGCTCGCCCGTGGCCGTATCGCGATATGGGTGCAGACCTTCACGCCGCCACAGCGATGCCATATAGAGCGCATGCAGCTCATCGGCTTCCGGGTCGGACTCGTAGGCGTCCAGCTGCTGCTCCACCTCGTCGGCAAGTTCCTGAAGCAGTTCTTCAAGCCCGAACCCATGTCCGGCGAGCAAGGCCATCGACACGGGGTTGGGCGCATCGCTGACAAACTCTGTCTGATTCACGTTCACGCCCACACCGAGCACCATGTAGTCCAGCGCTGTGCCGCACACGCTGCCCTCGATGAGGATGCCGCCGAGTTTACGGTCGCCGGCGTATATGTCATTGGGCCATTTGACATTCAGTTCCACCCCCGGCATACGGCGGCGAAGCACTCCGAGTATGGCGAGCGACGTGAGCATCGACAGTTCGAACTGGCGAGAGGCATCCATCGCCGTAGGCCGCAGCATCTGGCTGTATGTAAGATTCATGGCAGGCGCCGACTCCCAGCTGTTGCCGCGCTGCCCGCGTCCGGCGGTCTGGGAGCGTGCGGCTATCACATGGCCGTGGGGCATCGCCTCCGCATGGTTTTTCATCAGTGTGTTGGTGGATTCGCATTGCTCCACCCATTCTATGCTTGACGGTTTCATAAGCTATTGTACATATGTATGCGGCAACGGCGGCTTCTGTCGGGCAGCAGCGACAGCTCCACGCGCAGAGTGTGCTCCGGCAGCAGTTCTTCAGCACGGTCAGGCCACTCTATCAGGCAGATATTGTCTCCGTCCAGATAGTCCTCAAAACCGATGTCGAGCGCCTCCGCGGCACTTTCGAGGCGGTAGAGGTCGAAGTGGAACACGTTGCGCCCGTCGGCCGCATGGCCGTAATCGTTGGCTATGGCGAAACTCGGCGAATTGGCATCGGCATGCCCGTCAGCGCCGAGAACTTCTACGAGACTGCGGATGAGCGTCGTTTTTCCGGCGCCCATCTCGCCGTCGAAAGCCACCGTGGAGCATCCGCAGTCTTCCATCGCGGCCTTCACGGAGCGGGCTGCCGCCGGCACATCTTCAAGGCCGGCTATGTGTATGGTTACATCCGTATTCATTTCGGTGTCATTGTGATTAGCGGCACGAGCATTTCCTCCATGGATATGCCTCCGTGCTGGAACGTGCCCGTGTAGTATTGTACGTAGTAATTGTAATTGTTGGGATAGGCCAGGAAGTCGCGGCCGAGCGCGAAAATATAGGCTGTGGACAAGTTAGGCGCAGGCAGCCCGGCGCGCTTCGGGTCGCGTATTTCATAGACCCTGCGCGAATCGTAGTCGAGATTCCGCCCGAGTTTATACCGCAGATTGGTGTTGGTGTTGCGGTCGCCCACCACTTTCACAGGCTGTTCCACACGGATGGTGCCGTGGTCGGTAGTGAGCACCACGCGGTGGCCGCGCGCCGCTATGCGGCGGAACAGTTCGAGCACCGGCGAGTGGCGGAACCACGATTCGGTTATGGAGCGGTAGGCGGCATCTGTCTTTGCAAGTTCGCGTATCATTTTCGACTCCGTGCGGGCGTGCGACAGCATGTCGATGAAGTTCACTACAATCACGTTCAGGTCGTTGTCCTCCAGCGACGCGAAATCACGCAACAGCCGCTCGGCGCCGGCCGAATCGTTGATTTTGTTGTATGAGAAGCGCACGCGGCGCCGGTAGCGCTCGAAAAGTGTGGCTATCAGCGGCGATTCGTTCAGGTTCTTGCCCTCCTCCGATTCCTCGTCCACCCACAGGTCGGGAAACAGTGTCGCTATCTGCAGGGGCATAAGTCCGGAAAATATCGCGTTTCGGGCATACTGCGTGGCTGTGGGCAGAATCGAGGTATACAGACTCTCCTCAAGGTTGAACATCTCTGCAAGCAGAGGCTTTACGGTGGCCCACTGGTCAAGACGGAAGTTGTCGATCAGAATCATGAACACTTTCTGCCCGTCGGCAAGCAGGGGCATGACACACCGGGGCATCACCTCCGGACTCATGAGCGGACGGCCTGGCGCCTGCGGGTCGGCCGCCCAATGTTCATAGCGCCGGCGCATCCATTTGCCGAACTCGGCATTGGCCTCGCGGCGCTGCAGCTCGAGCATCTCGTCCATGCCGGTGGTGGCCGCCGAGGCAAGCTGCATGTCCCAGAACACGAGGCGGCGGTAGAGCACGTACCAGTCGTCGATGGAGTCGGCACGCCCTATCCCGTCGCTCAACGCCGCGAATTCGCGGCGATAGTCCACCGATGTCTGTTCACTCACGAGGCGCCCCGAATCAAGCTGCTTCTTTATGGCAAGCAGAATCTGGTTGGGGTTGACGGGCTTGATGAGATAGTCGGCTATCTTGCTGCCTAATGCCTGGTCCATGATGTTCTCCTCCTCGCTCTTGGTAATCATTATCACAGGCACATGCGGCATGCGCTGCTTGATCGCGGCAAGCGTCTCAAGGCCTGACAGCCCGGGCATGTTCTCGTCGAGGATTATAAGGTCGAATGGTTCGGCGGCGGCCATTTCGAGCGCGTCGGCGCCGCTGCACGCAGTGGCAAGTTCATATCCACGGTTGCGCAGAAACAATATGTGGGGCTTGAGCAGGTCGATTTCATCGTCGGCCCAGAGTATTCGGTAGTTGTTCGGCATGGTCATTCAAATAAGGGGTCGTCGCCTTCGCTGCCTCCGTCGCCTCCGGCAGGCAGAGGCACGGCAGGCCGTACGGGCGTTTTTTCAGGAAGCGGCGGCTGCACTGCCTCCACAGCAGGAGCCGCAGACGGCACATCGGCCGGCGCTTCTGTTTCCATAACAATTGTATCTTCGTCTTCGTCCGGAGAAACATCTGCGGCCTCGTCGGCCTCCTGCAATGTTTCCACTTCCTCCGGCCGAAGCAGGCCTGCCTGAGCGTCCACGTAGTTCTGTTCGTCGAGATAGCGGAAATAGTCGTCGAAGCTGAGCCCCGCACGCTGCAAGGCGTCAAAATTGGCCGCGCTTATGGCCACCGGGCGTACTCCGGCCGGAATGCGGAAATCAGGCGACGCGGCCATTACGCGGCGGTAGTGGTCCAGTTCGTTCATATTGGCGAATCCGCGCACCACTATCATTCCGAGCCTTCCGAAATTCATGGGTTCGAGTTCGAAATCCTTCACTACGAACGATCGGAAATTGTGGCGTGCGATTTCGTAAAGCAACAGATTGGACGACACGCTGTCGGTGGGGAAAAGCATCACCAGCAGTTGCTCGCGGGCCGGGTCGAGGTCGAACTCCGGCGTTCCTTCAGCCGCAGTGGCGGTGCTGTCGTTGCTCAGGCGCACATCCCATATCATGCCGCGCATGTTCGCGCCCGTGCCGGCCTGCAGTTTGCGTCCCTGTGCCATGCCTTTCAGCCATGCCGACGCAATGGGCGTTATGTCCGTGTCGGGATAACGGTCGAGCAGCTCGCGCAACGTGGCGTTGAATTCTTCCGGCCGGTTCTCCGTCACATAGGCCAAAGCATGCAGAAACATAAACTTGGGCATGATGGGGCTGAGCGGATATTTCTTCTGCATCCGCTCGTAAGCGTCGTGCACTTCGGCATTGCGGTCGGCCATATACGCTTCCAGCGTGGCATCGTACAGCTGCTGCTGGCGGTTGTCCATCTGCCGCAGATTCTCTATATAATCGGGGTCCTGCAATGCTACTCCGTAGGTCGATTCCGGGAAGTCGGCCATGAGTTTCCGGCGCCACTGCTCGGCCTCTGCCGGGGTGCCGCGCCGGGCGTGCATGAGATACATGTTGTAGTACACGTCCAGACGGTTCACATTGTCGGGATAGTCATGCAGAAGGCGGTTCCACTGCACGCGCGCCGCCGGGTAATCCTCCAGTTTGTCTTTGAGAATCACGCCCATGTTGTAAAGTCCGTCTATGATGATTTCGTGGCATGTGGCGCGCTCCTCGTCGGTAGACGGAATCTGTTTCAGATAATATTCCGGCTTGTGCGGGTCGTTGGCTGCCGCCTGTTCTTCGGCTTTTTCGTCAGGCAAGCCCTCGCCCTCCGCTATGCTGTCGCTGCTTTCTCCGTCCGATTCGTCGGCCGCGTCGAATTCGGCGTTGCTGAAACTGTTCTTATTGCGCCGGCGCCAGTCATCCTCGAGACGGCGCGACCCCCAGCGCTTCTGGAACTCTGTGCGTCCGGCCTGAACAGCCGTGCGGTTGTAAAAATACCACGAATTGTCGGTGTTGATGTTGAAGCTGTTGGGCGCATTGCTTTGGCCGCCTTGCATTTCGTCGCCGCGCGCGGCCACATCGGCTTCATATTCAGCGCGTCGGGCTTCTTCGGCTTCCTTGCGTTCGCGTTCCACAAGGGCGTCAATAAGCCCCTGCACGGCTTTCATACGGTCTTCATCGCTCATCGCCGACAGGCGCAGCAACGAATCCTGAAGTTCCACGTTCTGGGCGTACACGGCAAGTTCGTCGAGCACATCGCTGCGACGCTTCAGCGAGTCGTAGCCCTGATGGCTGCGCGGAATCTGCGGAATAGCTTCCGAATAGCACGGCTGAGCCTTGGCATACTGGCGGCGGTCGAAATACAAGCCTCCGAGTTTCAAAAGCCCTATAGCCTTGTCCACTCCGTTTCTCGTGCTTTTCTCTGCCGCAAGCGTGTAGTTCTCTATGGCGCGGGCAGTGTCGCGGCGGCTAAGATACAGGTTCCCTATAGCATAATAAATCTGGTCGAGATAGGGTTTGTTGCGGTCGTAGCGGGTCATGCGCCTCAGCGATTTCACTTCGGATTCTATATCGGAACCGTCGAAGACCTCAGTCTGCTTTATGCGTGCGTTGAATTTTGTGCGGTAGCTTGCCGACGATGCCGAGCCGGCCTTGCCGAACGCGTCATAAGCCTCACTGCGGCGGCCGAGACGCGCGAGCACTTGCCCGAGCAGGAAACGCAGACGGGTGCGCTGCGCCCCTTTAGCCGATGATACGGCCTCACGTAGCGGCTCCACAGCCTCCTCGTAATGGCCGCCGCGCAAAAGGCAGTCGGCCTTCACGAATGCATAAAGACCGCGCAATGCAGGATTTGTGAGCTGTTCGGGGCGTATGCGCCCGAGAATCAATTCAGCATCGTACAGCCAGTCCATGGCCACATAGCTGCGGGCCTGCCACAGTTTTGCCTCTGTGACAGTGGAGGGAAGCCACGAGAAATGGCGGCTCACATAGAAAAACGTGGACGCCGCGCCGAGAAAATCGCCGTTGAAATACTGACTGCGCCCCATCATCATCCATGCATTGTGCAAGAACGGGTTGTATTCGTCGCGCTTCATCCATGCCTGATATGCCGCATCGCCGCTTTTGCCGGGCTTGCGGCGCGGACGCTTCTTGATGCTGCGCAGCTGTATGGCTTTCTGTCCCTTTTCTATGCTGCGGTCGAAGTTTCCTGACGGCTGGGGCGCCTGCTCGTCGGCCTTCGCCTCCACGGGGTGCATGAACAACTGGCGCGAATAATCGTCCTCGTAGTTGTCCTCCATGCTGCGCAGAGTCTCCTGAAAATGGGTGTCGCCGTTATAATATATGTTGTACCGCGTGATGAACGCATTGTAGTTGCGGCTCGCGGCAGTGTTCTTGCGGGTGGAGCATCCCATACAGAGCATGCCGAGACACAACATAAGCAGCACCCCGCAGCATAAGCCGGGGCGCATAAGGCCGCAGCGGCGGCCCTGAATGTATGGCACGCTACCGTTCATCGATACTATGAATAGTAAACGTCCGAACACATCCATTATTGCATATAATTGTATTTTTCGCAATTTGTCAAAAAAATCACTAACTTTGCAGCCCAAAATCATAATTTCACTATTTTCCGATTGCTTATGAAAAGATTTACCCTTATTGCATTGTGCGCGGCTGCGGCCGCAGCCGGCATTGATGCCGGTGCCGTACTGAAAGTGCCTTCACGCAACCACACAGCTCCCGCAAAGCGCACCCATGCAGAGCTCAAAGCCCTGTTGCGCGCCGCAAGCGAAAATCCGCTTTGGCGTCCGGCCACCGAAAAAGTTTATTTCTACGAAGAAATCAAAGATGATAACGGTGAGGTAAAAGGCGAATGGAGACTTGAAGACACATACACCCTCACCTACGACCAGCAGGGACGTAGAATCATGGAACTCTGCGAAAATGCCTTCGACGGTTTCTCAAAAAACAATTACACCTACGACGCAAACGGCATGCTTTCAACAGAACTCACAGAAGTTTCAGAAGATGGCCAAAAATTTGAGAACAGCACAAAAACAGAGCGCAGCTATGACAACAAGCTCACATCCGTCATAACCAACAACCGCCAATGGATATGGATAGACAATGACTGGAATATGGCCGGCAACTGCTACCAGCGCATCATCACACGCGACAACGACGGCAATATCACCTCAGCCGTAATCGCAGTATTGCTCGACGGCAAATATGATCCGACAAGACGCCTCGACATAACTTATGCCGATGGCAAAGCCGTAACACTCAAAGAATCCGAACTCACATACGACGGAATAGAGTACAAATGGGTAGACGGCCTGACAATAAGCGACATCGTCTGGAACAAGACCAACGGCCAGATTGTAAGCACGGAAGGACTGTTTGCCGGCGACAACCGCATAGCCTCATGCACCATGACAGACGAAGACGTCAGCTTGCATTACACCGTAACGTACAGCGAGGACGGCGCATATGTGGCCAACGTCACCGGCAATAACGGAACTGACGACCTCACAGCCAAAATAGTTTACGAAAACGACTACGACCCGGAAGCCTACAGCAGCTACCGCGTCACGACAACTTCCGATTTCATGGAAGGCGGTGAAGTTGTGGAAACAACTGTCGAAATCGTAGAAGGCGCATACGACAAATGGGGCAACATTCTCCTCGAGCAGGCGAGCTTCGGCGACGGCGAATTCATGGATATAGAAGACCGCATAAGCGGAAAACCAGTATACGACACCGAATACGGCTATCCCATAGAGCAAACTATCTATGAATACGATTACGAATTGATGGAAGACTATCCTGCCCTTCGCTACACCAGCGAAGGATATTTCGACGCATCTGCCGGAATCGACGACGTGACTGTCGACACCGATGCTCCCGTCGAGTACTTCAACCTTCAGGGCATACGCGTAGCCAACCCCTCCGCCGGCAATATCTACATCCGTCGTCAGGGCGCGAAAACAGACAAGGTGCTGGTAAAATAAACCGCCCGTACCGCGCATTCAGTGCATGCCCCCGGCGGGGGCATGCACTTTTTTTAGTTTTTTTTGCATGCCGTTCGATTTTTATTGCTAATTTTGGCGATGCGCCCACGCGTATCAACATCTTATCAACCACATTATGGAAATGAACGAATCCTCCTTAAGCGCCCGCGGCGCTGAGGAAATCCTCACCCCGGCACCCATAGAGAGTGCCGCAGATTCCGTCCCGGCGGCAGAAGCCACAGACACTACAGATGCCGAAGAAACAGCCGAGATGGAAATGACAGATGCTATTCAGAAAGAAGCAGCCGAACACCGCACACGCCCGGCCACACCGGAAGAAGTGATAGCCGCCGCATGCGAAATCCTCGCCCGAGAAGCCGCCGACATAGCAGGCGACGATGTGCGCCGAATGCGCTCGCTGTGGAATGCCGCACGTCCGTCGGCAGAAAACACCGCCGACGGCGCCGAACCGGACGCTGAAGCCGTGGCTGCGGCCGTGAAGCAGGAAGAAATGTTCGCTGCCATACTCACACAGATACGCGACAAAAAAGCCGCCTGGACGGCCGAGCAGGAAGCGCTGCGCGCAGCCAACCTCGAACGCAAGAATGCCATTATCGACGAAATCACAGCCCTTGCCGACGACACCGACAACGTGAACCGCACCTTCCCCCGCTACCGCGAACTTCAGGACGAATTCAACGCCATCGGCGACGTGGAGCCCACCGAGGAAACAGGTGTGTGGAAACGCTTCCAGGACGCACGCGAACGCTACAGCGACAACCTTAAGATAAACAAGGAACTCCGCGACTACGACTTCAAGAAAAACCTCGACAGCAAGACCCTGCTGCTCGAAGAAGCCGAATCCCTCGCCGCCGAGGAAGACGTAATCACAGCCTACCGCCGCCTACAGGAACTGCACAACAAATGGCGCCGCATCGGCCCGGTGGCAAAGGAACTCCGCGACGAGATATGGGATAAATTCAAAGCCGCAAGCGCCATCGTCAACAAGCGCTATCAGGCTCACTTCGAAGAGCGTAAAGCCCGCGAAGCCGAAGCCGAAGCGGCAAAAGAAGAACTCTGCGCACAGGTAGAGGCCATCGACATCGAAAGCCTCAACGGATTCAGCGCATGGGACAAAGCCACAGCCACTATACAGGAACTCCAGGGACGCTGGCGCGAAATGGGATTCGCCTCACGGCGCGCCAACCGCGACCTGTTCGCCCGGTTCCGTGCCGCATGCGACAGATTCTTCGCTGCAAAAGCCGAATACTTCCGCAACACACGCGAACAACTCGCTGCCAACCTCGCAGCAAAAACCGCCCTTGCCGACGAAGCCGAAGCCCTGAAAGAAAGCGAGGAATGGAGCAAAGCCGGCGCACGCTTCGTGGCCATGCAACAGGAGTGGCGCGCCATCGGGCCGGTGGCAAAACGCCACAGCGACGCCTTGTGGCGCCGGTTCATGGACGCCTGCAACTATTTCTTCGACCGCAAGAAAAAGGCGGGCAGCGGACGCCGCAACGAAGAAAACGCCAATCTCGCCGCCAAACGCGCACTCGTCGACCGCCTGAACGCACTCGACCCCGAAAGCCCCCGCAGCGAACTTCAGGCTGCCATCAAGGAGATTCAGGACGAGTGGCAGACAATCGGCCATGTGCCTTTCCGCGAGAAGGACAAAGTGTACGAACAATACCGCGCACGCATCGACGAACTGCGCGACGGCATCAACAACGGACGCCGCCGCGAGCGCCGCGAACAGTTTGCAGGCGCAGTGGCACGCATGGAAGGCGACAGCGCCGACCGCGAGCGCGACCGCCTCGCGCGTGTGGCCGAAGCCAAACGCGCCGAACTTCGCACTCTCGAAAACAACCTCGGTTTCCTCTCTGCGAAAAGCAAAAGCGGCAACTCCCTCATCCAGGACTTCGAACGCAAAATCGAACGGCTGCGCGAAGACATCGCCGAAATTTCCGACAAAATCAAAATGCTCGCCCGTTAAAGGCGCAACACCCGCATGCCCTGTCCGCACGGAATCGTGCGGACAGGGCATATTACAACAACCAATCCCATCCATAACGCCGGACGGATTTTTTCGGAATTTTTCAGACTAACCCGATAGACAATATTGATGCCTAAATTCAGCACATCATCACGCGGTCGCTTCATCCCGACACTCTTCGCCATAGCCGACGTAGCCCTGGTCAACATCTTCTTTGGCCTGTTATGCCTGATTTTTCCGTACCTCTCCGCCCAATGCGGCACATGGCCGCTGTGGCTCTTAGTGAATCTGAGCCTGCTGCCGGAGCTGTGGTGGGGACTGCGCAACGCCCCCCACAGAGCCATGCAGCTCGATGCCGTCGCCCGGCAGGCTCTCAGCGACGTAGCGTTGCATGCGCTGTTCTTCCTCGCGGCATTGGCGCTGCTGCGCATCGACTGCATTACATCCGGCGCACTTGCCGTATTCTACGCCATGCTCACGGCAGGCTTTGTGACGATGCGCATAGTCTCGCGCGCCATGCTGAAACTCTACCGCCGGCATGGCCGCGGATATGCCCGTGTGGTCATAGTCGGAGCCAACCCCACCGGCAAAAGACTTGCCGAGGAAATGGCCCGCGATTCCGGGTTCGGCTACCGCCTGCTCGGATTCTTCGACGATGCATGTCCCGAAACTTTCACTGGCCGCTATCTCGGTGACCTCGAGACACTCGCATCTTTCATCCGCCGCGAAAGGGTGCAACAGGTGTTCTATTGCCGTGCCACCGACGGCAGCGGCCGCCACGCGGCCGAAGTGCTGCGCACGGCCGACGACACGGGGGCGGAATTTCTGTTCGTGCCGCAGCTGTCGCGCTATGTACAGCGCGGCATGGAACTCACCACCATCGGCGCCATGACGGCGATGGGTGTGCGTGCGAATCCGCTAAAATCGCTCCTCAACCGCATTGTCAAACGCAGTTTCGACCTTGCTGTGAGCAGTGTTTTCCTGTGCTTTTATCCGCTTGTATATCTGCCCGTAGCCGCAGCCATCAAACTATCCTCGCGAGGCCCCGTATATTTCAAGCAGGAGCGCACCGGCTACCACGGACGCACGTTCAAATGCTTGAAATTCCGCACCATGCGCAGCAGTATCGATGCCGACACGCGTCAGGCCACCGCCGGCGACCCACGTGTCACACGCATCGGGGCTTTCCTTCGCCGCACAAGCATCGACGAGCTGCCGCAGTTTGTCAATGTATGGCGGGGCGACATGTCAATTGTAGGCCCGCGCCCGCATATGCTCAAGCACACCGACGACTACAGCAAGTTAATCGACCGATACATGGCGCGTCATGCCGTCAAGCCCGGAATAACCGGATGGGCGCAGGTCAACGGATGGCGCGGCCCCACCGACGAACTTTGGAAAATGGAACGCCGCGTAGAGGCCGATGTCTGGTATATAGAACACTGGAGCCTGCTGCTCGACATGAAAATAATGTTCCGCACGGTGCTCAACGCAATGCGTGGAGAAAGCAACGCCCTCTAATTACTGCATCAAATCGCGATAGATGTCAAGCGCCGCGCGTATGTCGGTGGCGTTCACTATGCTGTCCACCGCCGGGCTGCCGGGGGCATGCAGCAGACTGAAACTTATGGCATCGGGGCTTGCGTTTTTCTTGTCGTGCGCCATAAGCCCGAGCAGGCGCGGATAATCATCGCAACTCACATCAAGGCCGGCATAATTCTCGCGTACGAAAGCTGCGACAGCATAAAGTGTGGACGACGGGAATCCGTAAATCATCCTGCTAAGCACCAGCTCGGCAACAATGCCCATGGCCACTGCATGGCCGTGCGACACCGGACGCCGTCGTTCCGACGCAAACTCCTCGAAAGCATGACCGAAAGTGTGGCCGAGATTCAGAGCCTTGCGAGGCCCTTTCTCCGTAGGGTCGGACGCGACTATAAGCTCCTTACACGATATGCTTTCGCGCATCATGTCGAGCAGTCCTTCGCTGTGTCCGTCCGGCACCTCAGACAATGCCTGCACCGTGGCATCCGTGCCGCTCAGCAGTGCGTGTTTGAGCATTTCCGCATAGCCCGACAGCAATTCTTGCTGCGGCAGCGTGGCAAAAAAACAGGTAGACACTATTGTTGACTCAGGACGCGCAAACACTCCCACTTCATTCTTAAGTCCGGCGAAGTTTATGCCTGTCTTGCCTCCCACAGCAGCGTCGACGGCGCCGAGAAGCGTTGTCGGTACGTTTACATAACGCATGCCGCGCTTGAAAGTGGAGGCCACAAAACCGCCAAGATCGCTCACCATTCCGCCTCCGAGATTGACGAGCATGCTGCTGCGCGTCGCTCCCGCATCGACAAGCCTGTGCCAAAGCGACTCCGCGGCATCAAGCGTCTTGCGCCCGTCGCCGGCAGGCGTCACAAGCAATGTGGCTCCGGCCGCCGACTCCGAGGAGCCGAGCAAAACGGGCATGCAATGCACGGCTGTGTTTTCATCGGCAAGAATGAACAGCGAGGCCGGAGAGGCTTCCGCAATGATTACGTCAAGTAATACACCAGGAGCATCCGCAGTATATAAAATGCGTTCCATCACTCCTTACCCGCCATTGCACGCAACAGTTCAGGCATGGCCGTGGCGCATTCGGGCATAGAAGCGAACACGATTTCCGCGCCCGCTTCTTTCAACACCTCGGCCGGCATAGGCCCGGTGACTACCCCCAGCGTGAGCACCCCCGCTGCAGCTCCGCTACGCACACCCAACGGCGCATTTTCCACCACGACAGCCTGCCATGGCTCCACTCCGGCCATTTCCATGGCCCGCAGATAAGGTTCGGGGTGAGGCTTGCCACGGCTCACATCGCGGGAACACACCTTCAAGGCAAAAGCTCCAGGATAATCCTCCGCCAGACGCTCTATAAGCGAAGTCTGTCCCGAACCGGTCACCAACACGGTGGCCATTCCTGCGTCCATACATGCTTTCACTGCAACGGGCGCTCCGGGCATCACATCCACAGGAGGCAAAGCGCGGAAATTGGCGCTTTTCATGGCATACAGGCGTTCGACGTCGGCAGGAGTGGCAGAATGTCCGTAGCTGCGCATGAAAAGCATCTCGATGGTGTCGGCGCCGGTGCGGCCTTCAGCCATGAAAAAATCCTCGGGCGCAGCTTCAAGGCCGTTGTCGCGGCACATTTTCATCCACGCTCCGGTATGTCCGGGCATTGAATCGTACAGAGTGCCGTCCATATCAAACAATGCGGCACGCGGGTCAAGCGTGTCATATCCCATCCTACGCTTGAAATCGGTGATTATTCTTTGGTAATGGTTCATTGCGGTTGCGGTATCAGTCCTTCACGTATGAGCACGAGCGAATCGGCATGCGAAAGCGTGTCGGTGCCCAAATCTATACTCTGAGCCTCCGGCCTCATAGAGAAATGCAATGGCGACAGACGGGCATTCGCCACTCCGCGGCTGAACACACTCTGAATCTGACGCAGCAGGTTCACACGCGTGGTGTCGACGATGGCCGGACGCGTCATGGCTGTCCGCTCGTTGAAGCGCGCTTTGCCCAGCCGCACTTTGAATTTGTCGGGATTTCCCTTAAGTGTGATGCCGAACTTGAACGGCAAGGGCGATTTCAGCACCGCCACGTGGTAGTCGAAATTCAGCGCCATATCGTTGTAGCCCTGCACGCCGAGGCGGTAGCGGTCGAGATTGAACACAAACGGAAACAGCTCCATCATGCCTTTGTCCACAAGTAGTTCCACGCTCATGCTGTCAATGAGATTATGTTTCTTATCCTTGAACATAAGCCACTTGGCCATTGTGCGGTACGTTTCGCCGTCAAGCAGACGAAGCGAGTCGCCCTCGAGCCGCACCGCCGCATTGAGCGTGGACAGGTCGAGATCCATATTGGGCTGCACATCCACCGTAGCGGCTATGTTCGCATCGATGATTCCGCTTATGTCGCGCATCAGCGGCATTATGCTGTCAATGGCAGGCACGAGTTTCAGGAAGCGCTCGATATTGAACCCTTTGAGCACCATTCCGAAGCCGAACTGAAGCTCCTCCGCGCGAGGGGCGGAATACAGAGCGGAAAGATTTACAGAGCCTATGTCGCTCGAAGCGCGCATATCGTGGAAATTCAGCCTGCCGTTGCACATAAGTGCTCGTCCCGAAAAATCGTGGAGAAGCAGGTCGCTGTAAATTATATTGTTGGCGCGGATACGCATTTCGGCGTCTATATTGCCCGGCAGCAACACCGGACCGGCCACGCTGTCGGAGGCGGCGCCTCCCACCATACGGTCGAGTTCGTCGGCGTCAGAATCCGCGTCTATAGCGGCAAGGCTTCCGCTGCCGGCCACACCCTCAGCCCTGCGACGGGTATACGCCGCTCCGGCAAATGTGGCAGCCGCAAGCTGGTTCACATCAATTGTGTCGCTTACAAGGTCGAAATTCATGCGCAGCGGCCTGCGTCCGCCCCGCGATGTCAGAGCCCGCCGTATGTCTGTGATTTTGCCCGAAACGGTGAAGTCGCTGCGACCCACTTTATACTGCAGTCCGTCGATGCTCACGCTGTCGGTGCTGAAACGGACATTGAAATTGCGAACACGGTTGCGCAGCGGGAATGCCGGCGTGTACAATGCTGCTCTGTCGGCTGTCACGCGTCCGTCCGCCACCCATCGAGAAAGCATTCTGGCAAGTCCGCGGCTTGTGCCCCAGTCTATGATTTCGCGGTCGGAGGCCGTCATCTCGGCATGCACACGCGGCTTACGGCGTCCATGCGGTCTGTGCATCCGCACAGCAAGCGCATAAACGCTGTCAAGAGACAGCTCAGGATGCACCCTGCGGATGGAATCGGCGCTGTGGCGCACACGTTTCTGCCGTTCGGTGGGCGGCAGCATGTGCGCGTTGGCGTCTATATGCGCGTCTGACAGCAGAAAGCGCATGTCGGGAGTGCCGGTGGCCAGACGGCCGGCCGACATGTTCAGTGCGAATTCCGGCAACCTGCCTTCGCCGTTGAACCGTTTCATGACAACACGTCCGCCGAGATTACGCGCCACCACCCCGATGCTGTCCGATATACTCTGCACACGGAGCGAAGCTATGCTGAGGCCTCCGCCCATCGGTATTATGAGCGTAGTGTCGACGGCAAGATGACGGTTGGAAGCGCCTACACCGAGGCGAATCCCTGTCGAGCGCACGCTTATGTCATGGTCGAGATAGCTCACGGAATCCATGCTTACCTTCGCCTGCAACAGGCTGTCGGCCTTGTTGCCGCCGGTGGTGTCGCTCTCGTTCGTGCCGAAAGACAGCGAAGCATGGCTTACGTAGGCGGCACGCAACGTATCGTCGGAAAGCCAGTAGAGGTTGTCGCCGGTAAGACTTCCGCGGGCGAGCAGACGGTGGAAACCGTCGCGGCTGAACATCGACGGGCGTCCGCTCACACGCAGGTCGGCACGCAGCGACCCCTGAAGCGAGCCTTCGATAAGGTCGAGCAACTGTGCCGGAAGTTTTCCGAGGTCGGAATATCCCCGCAGGAGTCCGTCAAAATAAGGATCGGCGCCTATATCGCTGAGAGTTCCGCTAAGCGTAAGCTGTGTGGCCGGACCTGCAAGATGCAGACGCTCTATATCGAACACTGCGGCGGCGATGTCGTTGCCGCGCAACGACACATTCACCCGTGCCTCCACATCATGAATCCGCGACCGGCCCAGCTGCAGCGAACACGGTTCTACGGCCAAATGCACATCGGCGTATGGAATAGTATCGGTGAGCGTATTGAACGGGCGCGTCAGAGCGACTGACAACGCTGCCGCGGCATCCGTGCTGAGCTGCGAGAGCATCGGCATGGTTCGGCGCAGACTGTCGGGCAGGCACGACAACAATGTGTCGATGCGCACAGGGTCAATTGCAAAATCCAGATCGCGTATCGTCAATGCTTCGGCAAAATCCAGATCGGCGCTGAAACGCGAACGCAGAAACGCCGCTTCGGCACTGACATTGTCGAGACGTAGGCGGGCAGGCTCTGACGGGTCCCACTTCAGGCCGCCGTCAAGGGCGAACGGAAGCTCCCACAGGTTGAATTCGCCGAGCATCGGCATGTGCAGGTTGCCTCCGAAGTTGAGCCGATAGGCAGGCCGTGGACCCGACGCGAGTCTTGCCGGCAGCAGCTGCACAATAATGCTGTCGGCACCCGAAGGAGCCGAAGCGTCAAAATACCGCACCGGGCGCGGAGCACGGATTTCCATGCGTGTGAGCGATATGGAAGGCAGCTTTAGCGCTGCGCTGTCCTGCGGCGTGCTGTCCTGCGGCATTATGAGATAATTGCATGTGCCGTCGGCAGCGGTGACTATATTGACCGATGGGCCGTCGACGGTGATGTCGCTCAAATCTATATCGCCCTTTGCCAAAGAAGTGAGGCTGATGCCCCCGCGCAGCGATTGCAGACACAGAAGCGTGTCGGCATAGGCGGGCAGCGACACCCTCATGTCCGGAGCCAGCGAACGCATGCCGCGGCTTACGATACTCAGGGAGTCCACCTGCAACGTCAAAAACGGGAAAGTGGCCTTCAAACCCAGCTCCACCCGCGAAGCCTTCACATCGGCGTCAAGAACCTTATTGGCCACATTCAGAGCCAACGGCGTCAGGCGCTCCGGGCTGAGCATGCTGACGGCACATATAAGCGTACCGGCCACAAGCAGCACGGCGGCCATAGCTGTCCAAAGAACTATCTTGACTATACGGCGCCATAACGGATAGCGCCCTGAAACACGTGTATCGGTCATTTTGTCGGTGGTCGGGCTGTAATGTGGAAACAAGCCTGGCGGCGCTCCATCTTCACATAGCAGCGCCCCTGCTTTTTAAAGTCGAGCAGCACTTCGCCGAGCAGATTTTTAAGGTCTTCGAAAGTACGCCCGACGGTTATGCTGTCGCAAATGAAACGGGAATAGCTTATATCGAAAGTAGTGCCATAGAAATGCGTGGATTCTCCGACGGCGTTGCGGTTGACGCGGCGCAGGCTGCGCACCGTGTATGGAGTGCGCAGCAGACTCGTCACCTTCATGCGGTATGAGCCGCCGCCACGGGCCTCAAGAGAATCGTTGAATGCAGCGCCGATGTCGTGGAGCAGAGCGGCGGCTTCCGGCACAAGATAAGGATAGCTGTGGCGCAGGTCGTCCACATAAAAATCGGCACACGAACGCACCTGCATCAGAGGCCGGGTAGTGTTCCACGCGTCGGCAAAGCCTGCGATAGGCCGTATGCCCAAAGCTTGGGCGGCTGCGAGGTGAAGATAATTGCTGTCGTTGAACAATGGCCTCAAATGGCCGATAGGACGCAGTTTCAGACGTTCGCAGCCCGAATCGGGAGCTTCGTCGATATGGACGTCATAGGGGTTGTCGGCAGACGGCGAGAGTATTTCGGCAAGCGACGCGTCGGGATAGCAGCACCGCTCCCCTACGTTGCCGTCAGAGCTGCCGCTTCCGCAGGCGGAAAGCAGCACGCAGGCCGCAGCAAATGCATATATGCGTGAAAAACAATACATATCCACTACAAAGTTAACGCTTTCGACACATGCACGCAAATTCTTAGACAAACTATAGACTTTGTCTTGTATTTTATCTAAATTTTTGTTCAGCAGTCGTAAAAGGCCGTGAAAGCGCGTATGGTCATGTCGTGGTCGGCCACAGAGGCTGTCTCGCGCGCCGAATGCATTCCCCACACGGCCGCACCCATGTCCACGCCCCGCAACGGCAGTTGCGAAGTGAGTATGTTGCCGAGTGTCGAGCCGCCGGCCACATCGCTGTGGTTCACAAAGTACTGCACCGGCACTCCTGCGCTCTCGCACACCGAGGCGAACACGGCAGCGGAATCGGCATCGGTCATGTACTTGCAGCGAGCATTGATTTTTATCACCGGACCGCCTCCGAGCACGGGATGGTTGGTGGGATCGTATTTTTCCGTATAGTTGGGATGGACACCATGGGCATTGTCGGCCGACACCATGAACGAATCCGCCACCGAGCGGTAGAAATCCTCCTCGCCGCCACCCAGAGCAGAACATATGCGCCGTAGAATTTGTGCCAGCACGGGAGAGGCCGCACCTTGCTTGGTGCCGGAGCCGGTCTCCTCATTGTCGAACACAGCCATCACACGCGTGGCACCGCTGCCATGCGAGGCCAGCAGCGACACAAGGGCGGCATGCACCATGCTCAAATCGTCGATACGTCCCGAGCATATGAATTCGTCGTGCAGCCCGACCGTAGCCGCTCCCTCCACGGTATAGAGCGAAAGGTCGAAATCGAGAAGTTCCGACGCCTCGACCCCGAGTTGACGAGCCACAAGCCGGTGCAGCATCCCGCGAGCCTCGTCCTCATTCTCCACACGGCCGAGAACGGGCAGCATGTCTTTTTGTGCGCTGAGGCTGTTGCCTTCGTTCACCGAGCGGTTGAAATGTATGGCAAGGTGCGGTATCACAAGCATCGGACGCTCGAAACGCACCGTGCGCACTGCCGGATGCAGCATGTCGGCTCCGCGCAGCACTGCACGCCCGGCGAGCGACAACGGCCTGTCGAACCATGTGTAGAGTATCGGGCCGCCGTACACTTCGGTGTTAAGTTTCACGATGCCGCCGTCGCACAGCATCTCGCAGTTGGGCTTCACACGGAAACACGGCGAATCGCTGTGGGCGGCTATTATGCGCACGCCCGCATGTGCGGGCGCGTCGCCCACGACAAAAGCGAAAAGCGCCGAACCGTTGACGCACACATAGCGGCAATCGCCAGGCTTCAGCTGCCATGCGTCGCATGCGCGCAATTCTGAGAAGCCTGCCGCATCGAGACGGCGGCGCAATTCATCGACAGCGAGGAAATTAACAGGCGAAGCGTCGAGAAACGCCTTGAGGTCGTTGACGTGTGAGTTCATACGGACGGGTCGTAATATATTTTATTGAGGGCACGGAGCACATTGCACAGCGTCTGGCTCCAATAGTTGGCGAAATCGTCGCGAAGCTCCGGCACAAGTTCGGCAATCAGTTCCGGCGATGCTTCGCGGGCCGTCTGCACGATGTTGTAGAACACCTGGAAAAGGTCGGCAAGACCCTCCGACACGCTTGCGCCTATAGGAGTGTCGCTGTATTTCATGTCGTTCTCGAACACTTCGAGATAGGTGTCGTCCTCGCCGAGGAGTTCTGCCACGCGCATGCGCACGGCTTCGTAATAGTCCTCGTCAAGGGCATTGGCCACATATGCGTCGGACATGGCGCTGTCGTCGCGGCGAAGGTCGGAGGCGGCGATATAAATGCGAGGAAGCATGCGAAGCACGGATGCCACGAACACGTCGCGCTCGGCCTCGCGGGCGCTTTCCATAGTGGCGCAATATTCGTTGGCAAGCGCGAGGAAAGCGAGTTCGTTGGGCTGGAGAGTGCTCATTTTCTATATAATTTATTGTCTACGATATATTTGTAAACGCCTGCCGGGAGAAAATAGGTCATGTCGCGTCCGCGGGCTATGGCATCGCGCACCTGCGTACTGCTGATGTTCACCGTGAGCGGGCTGACGAGTTCCATGCCGTCCACATGCCCCTCGCCCACCGGATAGCCCGGGCGGGGATACACTATCACGCCATACTCGTCGAGAATGCGTTGCGAGTCTTTCCATCGGTCAAAAATACGCCAGTTGTCACTGCCGATGATGAGTTTGAAGCGTCGGTCGGGATAACGCAACGCGAGCAGGTCGAGTGTAGCTATGGTGTAGGAGGGCTGCGGCATCGAAAGTTCTATGTCGCACGTGGCTATGCGCTCCGCTCCTTTGGTAGCTATGCCGAGCATGGCAAGACGCCGGGTGTCGGGCAACAACGCAGCAGGGTCCTTGAGCGGGTTGCGCGGCGAAAGCGACAGCCACACCTGGTCAACGTAGCCCCACTGCGTCAGATACGACGCCAACATCATATGGCCTATGTGCACAGGGTTGAACGACCCACCGAGCAGTCCTATGGTTTCTTTCGCAGCCATGGCTCAGGCAAGATGACGCTCGATGGCGGCACGGGTGTCGGCCACGGCACTGTCAAGATTGTCGTTCACCACACGTATGTCGAACTGCGGAGCGAATCCCAGTTCATAAGCGGCCTTGCCAACACGCTGGTCTATCACCTCGGGGCTGTCTGTGGCACGCCCTTCGAGGCGGCGACGCAACTCGTCGACACTCGGCGGCTGCACGAAGATAATGAGCGCGCGGTCGCCATAAATGCGTTTCACGTTCAAAGCGCCCTTCACGTCTATGTCGAGAATCACATTGCGTCCCAAAGCCGTCTTCCTGTCTATTTCGCTGCGCAGAGTGCCGTAGAAACGTCCGGGATAGACTTCTTCCCACTCCACGAAACTGCCATCGGCCACGGCAGCCAGAAAAGCCTCCGTGGACAGGAAATGATAGCTTACGCCGTCGGCTTCGCCTATGCGGGGAGCACGGTTCGTGGCCGATACGGAAAATTCCAGCGGCAACGCATCGTCGCCTTCAAGCAAATTATGGATTATCGTGCTTTTCCCGCAGCCCGACGGAGCAGAAAGCACCACTATTCTGCCTTCTTTACACATAATCAGAGAGTGTTTAATACCTGTTCTTTTATCTGCTCCAAAATGTCTTTCATCTCCACCACTATGCGCTGCATGGCGGCATGGTTGCTTTTGGAACCGAGCGTGTTTATCTCGCGGCCCATCTCCTGGGCAATGAATCCGAGTTTCTTGCCATGCGACAGCCCCGGCGCGTCCATTGTCTCGCGGAAATAGCGCAGATGCTGTGCCAGCCGCTGCTTTTCCTCGTTCACATCAAGTTTTTCGATATAGAAAATCATCTCCTGTTCGAGCCTTCCACGGTCGTAGTCCACATCGGCCAGTTTCGCAAGGCCGTCTTCGATACGTGCGCGTATGCCGGTCACACGCTCCGCCTCACAGGCATCCACCTGTGCCAGCAGCGCGGCAATGCCGTCGATGCGTTCTGAGAAAAAAGCTTCAAGACGCTCACCTTCGGCGCGGCGGTGGGCCATACAGCCCTCGACTGCAGCAGACAGCGCGCGTGTCATGGCATCCCACTCGGCATCGCTGCTGTCCTCAGGCGCGACACTGCGGTACACTTCAGGCATGCGCAGCAGCACTCCGTACCAGTCGTCGGGCACAGCAATCCCGAGCCGTTCGGCCGAACGTTCTATCTGCATTTTATATGCAGCCATGGCATCCACATCAAGCTCCACCGGAGCCGAAGCACCTGTGCGCTCCACCGACGCCACAGCCTCCACCTTGCCCCGTTCAAGCCCTGCGGCTAAAAGTTCGCGCACCGCGCTTTCGCGCGAGCGGAAAGCCGACGGCAAACGCGTCGTAAGGTCAAGCTGTTTGCTGTTCAGCGTCTTAATTTCAAATATTATCTTCACGCCGTCTGTTTCGGCCGCAGCTTTGCCGAAACCCGTCATTGAGTAAAGCATACCTCTGAAAATTTTTTATTTCAGCAAAAGTAGTCATAATTTTTCTAAAATACGTACCTTTGAAGTCAAAATCGCACCGAATCATGGAAGTACTCTACGAAGACAACCACATAATCATAGTCAACAAAGCCCCTGGCGAAATAGTGCAGGCCGACAAGACAGGCGACACTCCGCTAAGTGCCATCGTGGCCGCATGGCTCAAAGAAAAATACGCCAAACCCGGCAATGTGTTCGTGGGAGTGGCCCACCGTCTCGACAGGCCGGTGGGAGGCGTAGTGGTTTTCGCCAAGACCTCCAAGGCTCTCGCCCGGCTCAACGAGATGTTCCGCAACGGTGACGTGCACAAACGCTACTGGGCCATCACACGTGGCACTCCGGCCACGGCCGAAGGCGAACTCACACATTATATCACCTCCACCGAACGCAACAACAAGAGCCACGCACACCTATCGCCCCGTCCCGGAGCTAAAGAAGCACGCCTGCGCTACCGCACAATAGCCGAAGGCGATCGCTACCGGCTGCTCGAAGTGGAGCTCCTCACAGGCCGCAAGCACCAGATACGCGTCCAGCTCAGCGCCATAGGATGTCCCATCCGCGGCGACCTCAAATATGGCGACCGGCGCAGCAATCCCGACGGTTCCATATCGCTGCTCGCCCGTTCGGTCGATTTCGTACACCCCGTGAGCGGCAAGCACATCCATGTCGAGGCTCCGCCTCCCGCAACCGACAATCTATGGCAGGCGCTCGCCGCAGCGAGCGGATGTGCAACATAATTGGCTGTCATGGCAGGCGTAATGTTACATTGTTATATGTTATATGCAACATCACACCTTTGCCTGCCGACGGATTAGCACTATCTTTGCATCAGATTTTCATATCACCTTAAAAGCATGAGAAAACGATTAGTAGCCTGTGCGCTCGCAATAGCGCTCTGCATCCCGTATGTGGCCGCCCAGCACGTGGAAGAAATCCCCGGCGGCATGAAAGCCGATGTGAACGGCAATGAAATCACACTGCAATTCTTCAGCCCCGGCACGCTCCGCGTGACTAAAATTCCTGCCGGAGCACCCTCTCCCGAGAAATCGCTGTCCGTAACAGCCACACCTGCCGGTGTGGCCACAAGCATGCGCAAAAGCGGCGGAAGCGTGGACATAAAAAGCGATGCCATGACGGCACGCCTGAACCTTAAGGACGGAAGCCTCGCATTCTACAACGCGAAAGGCAAGACCCTGCTGAAAGAAAACGGCGCTCCTTCGTTCACTCCCGTGGACGACGCCGGCACGCCGTCGCTAAAAGTGAAGCAGCGTTTCGCTTTCGACAAGGACGAAGCTGTCTACGGCCTCGGCAACCTTGAAAACGGCACACTCTCGCAGCGAGGCATCACACGCACGCTCATGCCAGGCAACGTGGAGGACGGCATACCCGTAATACTCTCCGTGAAGGGCTATGGCATATTCTGGGACAACTACTCGCCCACGACATTTTTCGACACTCCCGGCGAGTCGGGCTTCGAATCGGAAGTGGCCCCCGGCGTCGACTACTACATAATGGCCGGCGACAACGCCGACGGAGTGATAGCCGAAATGCGCGGCCTCACAGGCTCAGTGCCCATGTTCCCGCTCTGGACTTACGGCTTCTGGCAGAGCCGAGAGCGCTACAAGAGCCAGGACGAGACAGTAGGAGTGGTGAAGCGCTACCGCGAACTCGGCGTGCCCCTCGACGGCATCATACAGGACTGGCAGTACTGGGGCAACAACTACCTGTGGAACGCCATGGAATTTATGAATCCGGAGTTCAACAACCCGCAGAAGATGATGGACGACATACACGGCATGAACGCACACGCCATCATCTCCATATGGTCGTCGTTCGGCCCGCAGACTAAGCCCTACCGCGACCTTGACGAAAAAGGCCTGCTCTTCAACTTCAGCACATGGCCCGAATCCGGCATAGCCGAGCAGTGGCCTCCCCGCATGGACTACCCCTCGGGAGTGCGCGTATACGACGCCTACAGCGCCGAGGCACGCGACATCTACTGGAAGCACCTGCGCCGCCTCTATGACTTCGGCATGGACGGATGGTGGATGGACTCCACCGAGCCCGACCATTTGAGCTTCAAGCCAGAAGACATGGACACACCCACGGCCATGGGCTCATTCCGCAAAGTGCGCGGAGCATATCCGCTCCTCACCGTAGGCGGAGTGTACGACCACCAGCGCGCCGAAAGCGACAAGCAGCGTGTGTTCATACTCACCCGTTCGGGATTCGCAGGGCAGCAGCGCTACGGATGCAACGTGTGGACGGGCGACGTGGCCTCCACATGGGACATGCTGCGCCGCTCCGTACCCGCCATGCTCAATTTCAGCATGACCGGCAACCCCAACACCAACACCGACATAGGCGGCTTCTTCTGCAACGGCTACAACAAAAAGACCCTTGACAACACGGCAGTGAAGAACCCGCTTTTCCAGGAACTTTTCGTGCGCTGGATGCAGATGGGCACCTTCACACCCATGATGCGCTCGCACGGCGCCGACATCAAGCGCGAAATCTACTACTTCGGCCAAAAAGGCGAGACCGTGTACGACGCCATCGAAGACGCCATACGTCTGCGCTATGCCCTCCTGCCATACATATACTCCACATCGTGGCAGGTGACTGACAAGCACTCCAGCTTCATGCGCCCGCTGATGATGGACTTCCCCGCCGACCGCAACGGATGGAACCGCGCCGACCAGTACATGTTCGGCAACTCGCTGCTCGTGGCCCCGGTGCTTGAAGCGCAATACACGCCCGAAAAAGTGATGTCAATCGACGAGAACTCGGGCTGGAACCGCACGGAAAACGCCACCGACTCCATCCCCGCCACCGTGGATTTCACCGCACAGCGTTCGGCCGAAGTCTACCTGCCCGTAGGCAGCGACTGGCGCGACTTCTTCACCGGCGAGCGCCATAAGGGCGGACGCACCATCACGGTGCCCGTAACGCTCAAGAGCGTGCCCATCTATGTAAAAGCCGGCAGCATACTGCCCATCGGCCCAGATGTGCAGTACGCTACCGAAAAACCCTGGGACAACCTCGAAATACGCGTCTACCCCGGAGCCGACGGCGAATTCACGCTTTACGAGGACGAGTTCGACAACTACAACTATGAGAAAGGCGCCTACTCCACCATCACGTTCAAATGGGACGACAGCAGCCGCACACTCAGCGTGGGCGACCGCAAAGGCACCTTCCCCGGCATGCTCGCCAGCCGTAAATTCCGTGTACGCATGATGGACGGCAAGGACACCCCCGTCAAGGAAGCAGCCTACGACGGAGCCGGAATCGCCGTGAAACTGTAATCAGGAAAAATCCCCAATAGGTATATTTATAATATGGATTGGAAGAGGGGCGGTCGCGCAAAGGGCCGTCCCTCATTTTTTATGCAACTTTTCACAACCGCGGACACGCTTTTACGATATTTATATGTAATTTTGCAGCATGGAGGACAACTGCCCCCTCCCTACGACGTTGAAATATTTGAATTGATATGAACGACACTTTCGAAATGGTGGCCAAAACCTTTCAGGGACTGGAAGACGTGCTGGCCGAAGAACTTCGCGGCCTCGGAGCCGCCGACATACGCGCCGGACGGCGCATGGTGGCTTTCAGCGGTGACCTCGAAATGCTCTACCGGGCCAATTTCTGCTGCCGCACAGCGCTCCGCATCCTGAAACCGTTCTATAAATTCACAGCCTGCGACGCCGACGAGCTCTACGACAAGGCCAAAGCATTCGACTGGAGCAAAATACTATCTATCAGCAAAACATTCAGCATCGACACGGTGGCCTACAGCGACGAGTTCTCGCACTCGCGCTTCGTCACCTACCGCATCAAGGACGCCATCGTCGACTGGTTCAAGGACCGCTACGGCGAGGACAAGCGCCCGGGAGTGCGCCTGCAGGACGCCGACGTGATGGTGAACGTGCACATTGCCGGCACCGACGTCACCCTCAGCCTCGACAGCAGCGGCGAATCACTGCACAAACGCGGCTACCGCGTGGCGCAGACCGAAGCCCCCATCAACGAAGTGCTTGCGGCAGGAATAATACTGCGCAGCGGCTGGCGCGGCGACACCCCGTTCGTCGACCCCATGTGCGGCAGCGGCACCTTCCTGTGCGAGGCGGCTCTGATAGCAGCCAACATCGCCCCCGGCATATTCCGCAAACGCTTCGCATTCGAATCGTGGCCCGACTTCGACGGCGACCTTTTCGACAAAATCTATAACGACGACAGCGCCGAACGCGAAGTAGCCGTCCCCATCATTGGTGCCGACATTTCGCCTAAAGCCATCGACATAGCCGCAGCCAACCTCAAAAACGCCGGCGTGGCGCGCCATGTCAGCCTGAACGTGCGCCCCATCGCAAGGTGGACCGAAGACGAAGTGCCCGCCGAAACCGGCGTAATAGTCACCAACCCACCCTACGGCGAGCGCATCTCCGCTCCCGACATGGAAGGGCTATATACCTCCATAGGCAGCACGCTGAAACATGTGTTCCGCGGCTGGCACGCTTGGATTATAGGCTACCGCGACGAGCATTTCCGCAACATCGGTCTCGCCGCCAGCGAAAAGATAGCCATGTTCAACGGCTCGCTCGAATGCGAACTGCGTGAATATGTGATTTTCGAAGGCGATAAAAAAACATTCCTTGCCTCGGGCGGAAAACTGAAACACGACACCGACTATACCACCACACGCAAAGACGAACGCCGCCCTGCCGCAGGCGCACGACGGACCTTCGCTCCCGGAAAAGAACGCCCGGCACGTCGCGACGACAAGGAGCGCAGAGCCTTCGGGCGCGACGACAGCAGGGAACGCCGGGGATTCGGACGACGTGACGACAAGGAGCGCAAACCCTTCGGACGCGACGACAACAGGGAACGCCGGGAATTCGGACGACGCGACGACAAGGAGCGCAAGCCCTTCGGGCGCGACGACAGCAAAGAGCGCCGCGGATTCGGACGACGCGACGACAACCGCGCGCCGGAAGGCCGAGAGACGCAGGGGCCGAGCGAAAACCCGCTTGCAATGCGCCGCAACCCCGCCGCCCTGCGTTCGCTCATAGGACGCAAGCCCGCGCTGCCTCCATCCGAAGGCTCGATCATACGCTCGCGCGGCTGGAAGAAAAAAGGCGACAAATAGGCGTCTGCCATGACCGCCCGCATCACCGACTTTTTCCATTCACGCTACGCCGCATTTGCGGCCGTAGCTGTCATGATTGCGGCCGCATGGAGCGCTTTTGCAGCCGGAAATCCGGCAAACCTGCCGGTAGACCCGGGTCCTGCGCTGCCTCCGGCCGGATGCTGGTTGCCCGCCGAGTTTTCGCTGTGGGCATCCATAGCCGCCAACATTGCCCTGATAGGCCTGCTTGTCTTCATCAACAGGCATTTCAACCTCCTGCGAAGCCTTTCCGCCCTGTTCGTGGTGCTGTTCGCCGCCATGCAGACCGCCATACCCGAACTTACATCGCAGTTCTACACCGGCACTCTGCTGGCAGTCGTGCTCGCCTCATGCATCGCCCTGATGTTCGGCAGCTACATGATGCCCACGCAGCGCCGGGAGGTTTTCCTTGTGTTCGTTCTCATATCGGCGGGAGCAGCCACCCAGCTGTCATTCGCCGTATACATCCCCGTAATGCTCCTGTGCTGCATGCAGATGCGCGTCATGTCGTGGCGCACGCTGCTGGCCGCCCTATTGGGGATAATCACACCATGGTGGCTGCTGCTCGGACTCGGCATTGTGGAGCCGGCTCAGTTGAGAATCCCCGGCACGACAGACATCTTCTCCATTATAGATTTCAGCGCCGACCCTCAGTCGGCCGCCACAATACTGCTCTCTGCAGGCGTGTTCACAGCATCGGTGCTGCTCGACTTCCTGCGCACCATGGCATATAACGCCCGCTCGCGGAGCTACAACGGCGTCATCGTGCTCACGGGCTTCGTCACCATAGCCGCCATTGCAGTCGACTTCCGCAATGCCGCAGCCTACCTTCCCGCCCTAAACATGTGCGCCGCCCTGCAGGCCGCCCAATTCTTTATCCTCCATCGCGGCGAACGCTCCTGGATCGGCATCTCCTGCCTTCTTGCGGCGTATCTTTCATTATTCATATGGAAAAGCTTCGCATGAAAATCCTCGTAGAAAACAAAGTGCCGTTTCTGCACGGACTGCTCGAAGAATACGCCGACGTGGACTATGCCCACCCCGACGAAATCACGCCGCAGCGCGTGCGCGACGTCGACGCGATGATAGTGCGCACGCGCACCCGGTGCGACGCCTCGCTGCTCGATGGTTCGCGCTGCCGCTTTGTGGCCACGGCCACGATAGGCACCGACCATATCGACCTCCCGTGGTGCGCCGCGCGCGGCATAGCCGTGGCCAATGCCCCCGGATGCAACGCCCCGGCTGTGGCTCAATACGTGTTCGGCACCATAGCCGCCCTGCGCCCTGCGCTACCCATGACAGCCCATACGCTTGCCGTCATAGGCGTGGGACATGTAGGCTCTATAGTAGCACGCTGGGCGCGTTCGCTCGGCATGCGCGTGCTTCTGTGCGATCCTCCCCGCAGCCGTGCCGAGGGCGGCACGCAATGGTGCTCGCTTGCCGATGCCGCACGCGAGGCAGACATAATCACATTCCACACGCCTCTCACCGCCGAAGGCCCCGACCGCACCCTCCACCTTGCATCGGAAGAGTGGATGCTCTCCCTGAAGCGCAAACCCCTCGTCATAAATGCTGCACGCGGCCCGGTGGTGGACAACGCCGCGCTCGTCCGGGCGCTCGACCGCGGTCTCGTGGGCGACGCCGCAATCGACTGCTGGGAAGGCGAGCCGCACATATCTCACGCCCTTCTTGAGCGTGCCGCAGTCGCCACTCCACACATTGCCGGATATTCACGCGAAGGCAAATGGCGCGCTTCGCAGATGGCGCTCGACGCCCTGACCGCCCGGTTCGGCCTTCCGCACATACGCCTCGCCGAAGACGCCCCGCTCCCGGCGCCCGACTCTGTCACCGCCTCTGCCGTGGCCGCGAGCTACAACCCACTGCTCGCCGACACCCCTGCGCTCAAAGCGCATCCCGAGCAGTTCGAACAGCTGCGCAACGACTATAGCCTGCGCACAGAACTGCATTGATAAATAGCGCCGGAACGCATACGACGATTTACGTTTTCCGTCCACAAAGAAAACCTCGTCCATACCACGCACCTAAAGAAACACGAGCAAACATAAGCAATTGACATCGGTGCCAGATTTTACGAATTTAGTTCAGCACCATATTTAAAAAGGCCAATTAATATTTTTTCACTAAAAATTAATGATGAAAAAGCGTTTTTTTCGCTCACACATATAGCTTATTTCAAAAAAAGCAGTACCTTTGCAGGTGTGTTTTTTATAGTATTAGATTAAGGATAAAGGTCTGGAAAGAGATGTTGCGAAACATCTCTTTTTCTTTTTTTGAACCCTTGCCCTGAGGGGTGTGTTATATGGGCATGACTAACCCTTCGCGCACATTCCTGCTCGCTGCACTTTTCGTAAGTCTGCTCCTAGTGTCCGTGGCCTATCATTCCGGCCGCCGCAGCACACGCGTAGGCGACATCGCGCCCGCTCTCAGCTTCGACAGCAAGCCGTCCGATGCATTGCGCGCGCTGCGCGGCAAATATGTACTGCTCAACTTCTGGTCGTCCACCAACGCTCCGTCGCGCGAGGCCGTGGACCGCTACACGGCATGGGTAGAGCGACAGCCCAATTCCGGCATAGGCCTCCTGTCTTTCAATTTTGACAAATCCGAGCTGCTTTTCCGCGAAATAGTAAAACGCGACGGCCTCAACCAGCAGCTGCAGTTCCGCCTCAGCGACAAACGCATGGAACAACTGATGCGCGACTACAACCTGCGGCAAGGCCAGTACGGCACCCTGCTCATAGCCCCCGACGGACGCATCATAGCCCATAACCCCGACCCCGCCGACCTCACCGATTTAATATCGGAACGATAAAACAAGAATCCACACACTTACCCTTAGGGGGGGGAGATTAAAACGTATCCGCACGCCTGCGCGGACAAAAACTTTTTTTAAGCAAAAGCGGCGGCGGTTTCAATTTCTTTTGTTACATTTGCGGTGTTAACCATTCAACCTATCTATACCACATGGATATTAACAAAATCATGGCCGACCTCGAGGCCAAGCACCCCGGGGAAAAAGAATATCTGCAGGCCGTAAAAGAAGTGCTTATGTCGGTGCAGGACGTGTACAACGAACATCCCGAATTCGAGCACAACAAAATCGTTGAACGCATGGTTGAGCCCGACCGCATCGTCACTTTCCGCGTGACATGGCTCGACGACAAAGGCGAAGTCCAGAACAACATAGGCTATCGCGTGCAGTTCAACAACGCCATCGGCCCGTACAAGGGCGGCATCCGTTTCCACGCATCCGTTAACCTGTCGATTCTGAAATTCCTCGGTTTCGAACAGACCTTCAAAAACGCCCTCACCACACTGCCCATGGGCGGCGCAAAGGGCGGCAGCGATTTCTCGCCCCGTGGCAAGAGCGACCGCGAAATCATGCGCTTCTGCCAGGCATTCATGCTCGGCCTCTGGAAAAACCTCGGCCCCGACCGCGACGTGCCCGCCGGCGACATCGGCGTGGGCGGACGCGAAGTGGGCTACATGTACGGCATGTACAAGCGCCTCGTCAACGAACACAACGGCACATTCACAGGCAAGGGCCTCAGCTTCGGCGGCTCGCGCATCCGTCCCGAAGCCACCGGTTTCGGCGCGTTATACTTCGTGCAGAGCGTGCTTAAGGAGAAAGGCGAGGACATCGCCGGCAAGACTGTGGCCATTTCCGGATTCGGCAACGTGGCATGGGGCGCAGCCCTCAAAGCCACCGAACTCGGCGCCAAGGTGGTGACAATCTCCGGCCCCGACGGCTACATCTATGACCCCGCAGGCCTTGATGCCGAAAAAATCGACTATATGCTCGAACTCCGAGCCAGCGGCAACGACATCGTGGCTCCTTACGCAGAAAAATTCGCCGGCAGCGAATTCTTCGCAGGCCGCAAACCCTGGGAGCGCAAAGTCGACATCGCCCTGCCCTGCGCCACACAGAACGAGGTGAACGGCGAAGACGCAGCCATGCTCGTGGCCAACGGCGTACAGCTCGTGGCTGAAGTCAGCAACATGGGCTGCACACCCGAAGCCATCGACGCTTTCCTCGAAGCACGCATCACATATGCTCCCGGCAAGGCCGTAAACGCCGGCGGCGTGGCCACCTCCGGCCTCGAAATGAGCCAGAACGCCATGCATCTGCAGTGGAGCGAAGCGGAAGTGGACGAGAAACTCCACACCATCATGCGCGACATCCACGAGCAGTGCGTGAAATACGGACGTCAGGCCGACGGCTACATCAACTACATGAAGGGCGCCAATATCGCCGGCTTCATGAAGGTGGCCGATGCCATGATGGGTCAGGGTGTCTGCTAAACTCCCTGCACACATACACTACACAACGGGCCTGCGCAAGCGCAGGCCCGTTTGCATATCCCCCAATAAAGACTCTGCCACGCGTCTCTTGTCCGTGGTATCAATCGTCTTTCAGCTCGTCGAGCGGAATGCCAGTGTGGCGCTCAGTCTTGTCGATGAGCCATCGGCGAGCTATACGGGCCCAACGCGCACCGCGACACGAGGCCTCGTTCTCAAGCATGGAAAGAGCCTGCCATAGACACACAGCAGCGGCTATGGCGCGCACAAGGTCGAAACGAACGTCGGGAGCGAGTATCACACTCTGCACCGCACGCGCCAGCAGGAGCAGGCAATACACACGCCCGAGCGTGCCGAACAGGACTCCGACACGCGCCGACTGCAATTTGGCCGCACGGCGCACCCCCGTGGCCGATGCCGCGCGGCGGCCGAGACGCCATGCCGTGACAGCGTCGGCAAGCACCATCAGAGTACACACGGCCGCATACGGCACCACAGGAACAGCGGCGGCAAGCAGCACGCCGCCCAAAGCGCTCAACAGGGTCTTGAGCGCGGCAATTACTTCTTGATTCATAGTGTTTGCATGAAAATTGCGATATTTTCTGCAAAAATAAAGACACGCCCCTCCATGAATCACTATTTTTCACAAACACAGTCGCAAATGACGGAAAATATTTGTATTTTTGACAGAACTTTCAGTTCCGCAAGTCGGTTATAAAGACACCAAGAGCGTGTTTTGAAGTTATTGTATGTTTTGAGAGCGTGTTATTTGCCAAAAGCCACGTACGACGAAAGTTACATTAATCCCTAAACCGCCCGTATGTCAAACAATTCAACATGCGTGAATCCCGACACCTATAAGAATTTTCACCCATGCTATAATTTACCACATTATGGATAATTTCACCTACTACGCCCCGACTCTGTTTGAATTCGGCCGAGGTTCCGAAGAAAAGACCGGAATGCTCACTTTCCTCACCGGAGCACGTCGTGTGATGCTCGTTTACGGTCAAAAGTACGTAAAGACCAACGGACTGCTCGACCGCCTGCGCTCGTCGCTCGCATCCATAGGCATAGAGGTGGTGGAACTCGGCGGCGTGCAGCCCAACCCTGTCGACACTCTCGTATACAAAGGCATCGAACTCGGACGCAACCGCAACATCGACGGCCTGCTGGCCGTAGGCGGCGGCTCTGTCATAGACACCGCCAAAGCAATTGCCGCCGGCATCCCCTACAAAGGCGATTTCTGGGACTTTTTCTGCGGAAAAGCCATGGTGACGGAAGCCTTGCCCGTGGGAGTCGTGCTCACCGTGCCCGGCGCCGGAAGCGAAGGCAGCGGCAATGCCGTCATCACCCGAAGCGAAGGGTTGCACAAAATAAGCCTGCGCACCGACAGCATCCTGCGTCCGCGCTTTGCCGTCCTCGACCCGGAACTCACTTTCACACTCACCGCCTGGCAGACATCATGCGGCATTGTCGACATGATGAGCCACATCCTCGAACGCTATTTCTCGACCACACGCGGCGTCGAGGTGACCGACCGCCTTGCCGAGGGATTACTGATGGCACTGGTGGACGTTGCCCCCAAAGCGCTCGCCGACCCTACCGACTACAACGCCCGCGCCAATATAGAATGGGCTTCTACGCTCGCCCACAACGGACTGACAGGCTGCGGACGCAGCGAAGACTGGACAAGCCATGCCATGGAGCATGAGCTGAGCGCCGTCTACGGAGTGACGCACGGAGCCGGACTGGCAGTAGTATTCCCGGCATGGATGGCATTCATGGCCCACCACAAGCCGTCGAAAGTGGCACAGCTCGGCCGGCGTGTGTTCGGCGTGCAGGCTGCGGACGACCGCACGGCAGCCATTGAAGCCGTAGCGCAGCTACGCGCGTTTTTCAGCGCCGTACTGCGTATGCCGCTGACTCTTAAAGCACTTGGCGTGCTCGAACCGGACATAGACCTGCTCGTGGCCAAACTGCATGAGGACAAAGGCGAGGAAATCGGCGGCTACTACCGCCTGACGGCCCGAGACACGCGTCAGATATACGAACTCATGCTTGACGAGACACAGCGCTCGGCCATGAACGAAAAAGAGCGCAGCGAAACACCGCAATCGGCATAATCAATAATCGCTGAAGAAGCGGGGCTTGATAACGATGCCCACGCGCAACTGGCTGTGGAACTTGTTGTAGTCGAGCAGCCCCTCGCCGTAGCCGTTATAGTATTGCAGAAAGAAATACTGGTTGTCTCGGCGGTTGAAGCGGTAGGCAAGTTCCACTATGGTGTTGTAGTTCAGATTCCATCCCCTGCGTTTCACAAGCGTCACAGAGCCTGTGAAACGTTGGTTCTGGCTTATCATCTGCAAACCCATCTGATATATGCCGCTGTAGTCAAGTATGTCGGAGTTGTTGCTGCTGTCGATTATCGGAATCCACGCCTTGCCGTGCACCATCAACTGCTTGTCCACGAATATATTCGCCGCAAGCGAAACCTTGTTCCACGAGCGCGACTCCTCGCCGTCGCGCCCGTTGCTTTCGTGCTCTATCATGAACGTCAGTTTGCCTATGTAGCGGTCTTTGACGAAAAGCGGCTTCGTAATCCCTACGCCGGGGTTGAAGTTAAGGTCGGTCATGGGCAATGATTCCTGAAGCACATTCCAGAACACCTTCTGCGTGTAGAACAGATACAGATATGTGCCGAACGGCAACACGCTGCGCGTAAGACGCTGCGCTATCGACACCTGAAACTTGGCATTGGTGTTCTCGCGCGTCATCTTCGGTCCTATGGCCGGACCGAAGATGAAATAGTTGTCTTTATATAATCCGAAATACGGCTGGTGCTCAAAGTCGTAGCGCACGCTGTCGGCATCCATAGGGCGGCCGTCGAAGCTCACTATCTGAGCGGCGGCACGAAAGCCTGCAATCCCTGCCACAGCAGCAATAAACAATAATATCAAGCGTTTGTGCATAATGAAATGGTTTGGATTGCAAAATTAATGTTTTTCGTAAATCATATGCACTGAATATTCCGAAACGGATATATTTTTGGCCATATGGGCTAATCAGAAACGCACATCGAATGTTTCTGCTGGCAGCGTGCGACGCCCTACAAACACAGCCGCACCGCTTCCGTTCATGAAACAATGCCCATGGCCGGTCTCGTTGCGCAACCGGGCAAAAAGCGCAGCTACCGAAGGGATATTGCGGTCGGGAACCACCACAGTGGCTCCCGATGCGGCACAACAGAGCACAGCATCCTCATTCTCGCCGCCTTGAAGCACGACAAGCCCGGTGTACGGCTCCGGCACGCCGTCCACCAACGCCGACGGGCACGCCATGCTGACAATGGCCGCAGCCACTCCCGATGCAGCCGCATGAGAGGGGTTGACAAACGCGGCCACACGAAACAGCATGCGGGCGCCCGAAACCCCTCCGGGCCATTCGGCAGCCAGGGCGTCCACCCTGTCGTAAGCATAATACGCACACCGCTCACGCAGCACCTCGCGGATGAAGCGGTAGGCAAATGGCGAATGCACGCCGAATCCGCGCCCGTGGCGCAGCCTGCGCCACCACCCGCTGCGTGGCGCAATAGTCATTTACGTTCCTCCTTTTTCAGGATTCCGCCGAACACTCCGGCAAGCACGAGCAGATAGACAAGACTCACGCATGCGTATGCCACGACGCCTGTAGTGCGTATGGAGTCCGGCTCGAATGCCATCACCACCTCATGGCGTCCGGCAGGCAGGCGCATGGCGCGCAACAGATAGTTGACGCGTCCCAGTTCGGCCGGCCGGCCGTCCACAGAAGCCTTCCACCCCCACGGGAAATATACCTCGGAAAACACGCCGATGCCGCCGTTGCGGGTGTCGACAGTGTATGTAAGGCGGTTAGGAGTATACGACGTGAGCATAATTGTGTCGCCAGGCTCGAGTGTCGGGCAGGAGCTTCCGAGAACATCGCGGAAGCGCGCATCGGCCACAGCCGCGTTGCGCACGTCGAGGTCGTACAAAGCTTCCATCTCCGCATCCGCACCTTTCACATAGGCGATGGAATCGACAAGCCATGCCGACCCCATGGCCGATGTATTACGCACCACGGGAGCGTCTTCGTCGCCTGTAATCACGTAGCGTGCATTGAGCATGTCGAGCGTGCGGTACGACGCCGCGAGTTCGTCTGCGAGTTCGCGCTCCGCGCCGCTGTAGAGCGCACGAACGCTGTCGGAACGCAGCGACGGATCGTAGCCGTAATGGCTCACATAGGCCAGGCGGCGCTGGATAAGGTCTTCATAGCGGTTCAGCTTGGCCGCATGGTATCCTCCGAGCATATGATGGTGATATGAACGCTGCGGGCTGTTGAAGCCGGGCACGTCCATCACACGGAACACTCCGGCCGTATCGGCCAGTATCAGATTGTCTATAGCGTCGGGGGCAAAAGCATCGGTGGCCTGCACCTCGGGCGTACAGAAACTGCTGTGGCTCACATAACGCTTGTCGGTTCCGTAAAGGTCGACGAGCACTGCTGCGCCGAGCAGTCCCACGGCCATGCCACGCTTAAGCGAGCCGCGCAGCATCATGGCAAGCAATGCAAAACCGATGGCCAGGAACAGGGCAGAACGCATGGCATCCGCGCGCACAAGTCCGTAGCGAAGCTGCTCTATGGCCTCTATATTGGCGGGATTGGAAAGCGAATAGCCATAAGTGGCCTGCTGAATCTGGGCAGGCGTTGCGCCGTATTGCTGCCCCATCTCCACAAGTTGCTGCTGTATGGCCTGCGACGTGGTTCTGTCTTGTTCCGTAATGGCATCGCCGAACATACCCGGAGCGGCTGCAGCGGCAAGGCACAGCAGCACCGGCACACCGAAAGAAATGGCAAGCGGCCGCATGAACTTCCGCCGCTCGTCGGCATCGGCACTCACAAGCCTGTGCAGACCCATGACTCCGAGCACCGGCATCGCGAATTCCACGATGACGAGTATGCTTTCCACGGCGCGGAACTTGTTGTAGAGCGGAAAGTGGTATACCATAAGGTCGGTGAGCCAAGCAAAGTTGCGTCCGAGCGCAAGCAGCAGTGCAAACACCGACACTCCGAGCAGGGCCCACTTCATAGTGCCACGCACCACAATGCACCCCAGCAGGAACAGGGCGCACACGATGGCACCTACATACACCGGGCCGTTCGTGCCCTCCGAATCGTTGAAATACTGCGGCAGATAGCCCAGCAACTGCCCTACAGGCTCGTTCTGATAAGCGGCCGCTCCCGGCAGACGGTCCAGCCCCATGTGCACCATCTGGCCGCTCTCGGGACGCGCAGTGGCTCCGCCTTTTATATTCGGCACGAGAAGTGAGAAACTTTCGGTTCCGCCATAGCTCCAGCCCACTATCTGGTCGTAGGGCATGCCGCCGGTAGGGCGAGTCTGCTCCTCGCTGTCGCCGGGCGAGGCAATTGGGGTAAGTTCGCTTTGGCTGCGCTTGGTTTCCTTGGAGTACTCATATGTATTATACAGGCTCGGAGCATTTGCGCCCAAAGCGAGCATCCCGGCGCCGACCACCACGGCAGATGCCGCGCACCAGCGACGCAAATCGCCTGCGCGCCATGCTTTCCACAGGAAGGCAAGCGCCATGGCAGCCATAACGAAGAAGAAATAATAGCTCATCTGCGGATGGTTCGCCGCAAGCTGGAGCATCGCGAACAATGCCGTCATGGCGGCTCCTGCCACATATCGCCCCCTGTAGCACAGCAACATTCCGGCAATGGTAGGCGGAACATAGCTCAATGCAAGGAACTTCCATATGTGGCCCGCACCTATGATTATCACGAAATAGCTCGAAAAGCCCCACGCCACCGCGCCGAGCAGCGCCTCATACCATCGCATGCGCATGGCGTAAAGCAGAATCAGCATGCCGAACATCATCATGAACAGCAGGTTGCTCGGCGACGGCAACCACAGGCCGTACACATCGTTCAGCCACTCGAACAACGCGTTGGACGGGAAACTCGGCGCAATCTGGAAAGTGGGCATGCCGGAGAACAGCGCGTTGGTCCACAGAGCCTTTTCGCCGGTGGCCTCATAGTAGACCTCCGCTTCGTGGCCATTGGCAAGACCCTGCTGCATGTCGGCCTGACGCAGGCTCGTTCCGTCGAAATTATCAGGATAGAAAAAGGCCACGGATATTACGGCCATTACGGCTATCGACACAAAAAAGCCCCACACTTGCGAGTTGCGGGTGCTGCCGACGAGTTGCTTCACTGTCATAGTTCGGTGTGTAAAATGAGTACTCCGGAGCAGAATCGAACTGCTATCAAAAGTTTAGGAAACTTCTATTCTATCCGTTGAACTACCGGAGCATGATGCTTTGAGAGTGCAAACTTAGCAAAAAAAAACGACATACACCACATCTTTTTTCAAATGGAAGCACACGCACTGCAGAGATGTTTGTAACATATCCGCATGCTCACGCAACATGCCGATATTTATTGACTTTTATTAACATCTATGCTTGACAAGCAATTGCACCCATAGAGTAACTTTGCACAAAACTCTAAATACCCTATGAAAACAAAAATCTTTGCAACCATCGTCCTTTTGGCCGGCATGATGCCGGCCGGAGCAGCTGCCGACAATTCCTTCCCGGCAGAAACCAACGTGCCTGAAGCTGCATATCCACGCGTCGACGACGCGTCGCGCGTATATTTCCGCCTTGCAGCACCCGAAGCCAAAGACGTGAAAGTGGACATCTGCGGCAAGAAGTACGACATGACACGCGACGACAAAGGCGTGTGGAGTGCTTCCACCGACCCGCTCGTGCCGGGCTTCCACTACTATTTCCTCCTGGTGGACGGCGTGTCGGTGGTGGATCCGGCTTCCGAAACATTCTACGGCTGCGGCCGCATGGCAGGCGGCATAGAAATACCTGAAAGTAAGGAAGAAGCCGCCTACTACACCTTCAACAAAGACGTGCCCCACGGACGCGTGAGCGAATGCAAATACTACTCCGACATAGAGAAAGCCGAACGGCGCTGCTATGTCTACACTCCCGCTGAATACGAAAAACGCACCGACAAGAAATATCCGGTGCTCTACCTCCAGCACGGCATGGGCGAAGACGAGCGCGGATGGCACCAGCAAGGCAAGATGGCCAACATTCTCGACAACCAGATTGCTTCCGGCAAATGCGTGCCCATGATAGTAGTGATGGACTACGGCAACTGCGGCTATGGTTTCGGCGCACGCCCCGGCGAGACCCGCGAGGAATTCGGCGCACTGTTCACTCCCATACTGCTCAATGAGATAATCCCCTACATCGAGAGCAATTTCCGCGCGCTTTCCGACCGCGACAACCGTGCTATGGCCGGACTGTCATGGGGCGGACACGAGACGCTGCAGACCACACTCTACAACCTCGACAAATTCGCCCACATAGGCTCGTTCAGCGGAGCGCTGTTCTTCCTTAAGGACGGCATCGACAAAGCCTACGACGGCGTGTTCAACGACGCCGACGCATTCAACAGCCGCGTCAAAACTTTCTTCTTCGGCATGGGTTCCGAAGAAAATTTCGGCAGCGACCTCATCAGCAAGGCTCTGAACGACGCCGGCATCCGCAACACCTACTATGTGTCGCCCGGCACACACCACGAGTGGCTCACATGGCGGCGCTGCCTCAACGAGTTCCTCCCGCTGATTTTCAAGAACAAATAATCATTCATAACGCTTCAAAGACAAAGACGGGTGCGCCATGCTGCGCACCCGTCTTTGTCGTATAATCTTTCGTCAGAAAAGACTCCAGCTCACGGTAAGGCCGGCCATCACGATGGCCACCATCGACATGAGTTTAATGAGGATATTGAGCGACGGGCCGGAGGTGTCTTTGAAGGGGTCGCCCACGGTGTCGCCCACCACAGTGGCCTTATGCACTTCCGAGCCTTTGCCTCCATGGTTGCCTTCCTCGATGTATTTCTTGGCGTTGTCCCATGCTCCGCCGCTGTTGGCCATGAATATGGCAAGTACGAAGCCGGCCGACAGACCGCCCACGAGCAGGCCTATCACTCCGGGCACTCCGAACACGAGCCCCGTCACGATGGGGGCGAGTATGGCCAGCACGGAGGGGAACACCATCTCGCGCTGCGCGCCTTTGGTGGAAATCTGCACGCAGCGCGCATAGTCCGGTTCTGCCTTGCCCTCGAGTATGCCCTTTATCTCGCGGAACTGGCGGCGCACCTCATCCACCATGCTGGACGCGGCACGTCCCACGGCGTTCATCGTAAGGCCGCAGAAAAGGAATGCCATCATGGCGCCGATGAACATGCCGGAAAGCACCTTGGGACTCATCAGATTCACTTCGTAATAGGCCATGAAATCGGTGAACGACGCCTCATGCACCGCAATGGCACGGTCGCCCACCTGTATCATAGTCTGGCCGAGACGGTCGAGACCGATGCGTATTTCCTCTATGTACGACGCCAGCAGCGCAAGACCCGTCAGAGCGGCCGAGCCGATGGCGAAACCTTTGCCGGTTGCGGCCGTCGTGTTGCCGAGCGAGTCGAGGGCGTCGGTGCGCTTGCGCACCTCCTCTCCGAGACCGCTCATCTCGGCATTGCCGCCGGCATTGTCGGCGATAGGACCATATGCGTCGGTGGCCAGAGTGATGCCGAGCGTGGAAAGCATGCCCACGGCGGCTATGCCTATGCCGTAAAGACCCATCGCCACGTTGGCGAAATCAAAACCGGAGGCAAACCAGTAGCTGAGGATTATACCCACAACCACGGCAAGCACAGGCACTGCTGTCGACACCATGCCGAGACCCACACCGGAGATAATCACCGTGGCCGGGCCCGTGGTGCCGCTTTCGGCAAGGCGACGGGTCGGCGCATAGCTTTGCGAGGTGTAGTACTCGGTGGAACGGCCGATTACAATGCCCACGAGCAGGCCCACCACCACGGAGCAGCCTATCCACACCCAGTTGTCAAGACCGAGCAGCCACAATATAAGGAAAGTGGCGCCCACAATGAGCACCGAACTGAGGTTGGTGCCCAACGACAGCGAGCCGAGCAGATTTTTCATTGTGGCGTTCTCCTTGGTGCGCACCGAGAAGATGCCTATGATGGAGAGCAGGATGCCCACGGCGGCTATCAGCATCGGTGCCACCACAGCCTTGTATTGCATCACGACGTCGCCGCCGAGCAGATAGGCTGCGGCGCCGAGAGCCGACGTGGCCAGGATGGAACCGCAGTACGACTCATACAGGTCGGCACCCATGCCGGCCACGTCGCCCACGTTGTCGCCCACATTATCGGCAATGGTGGCCGGGTTGCGGGGGTCATCCTCAGGGATGCCGGCCTCGACTTTGCCCACGAGGTCGGCGCCCACATCGGCAGCCTTCGTATAGATACCGCCACCGACACGCGCAAAAAGCGCCTGTGTCGACGCTCCCATGCCGAATGTGAGCATAGTTGTCGTAATCATGGCGAGTTTCGCCGTGCCTTCTATGTCCACGAACCAGTCGAGCAGCACATACCAGAACGAGATGTCGAGCAGGCCCAGGCCCACCACTACGAGTCCCATCACTGCACCCGAGCGGAAAGCCACGCGCAGGCCGCCGTTAAGCGAAGTGCGCGCCGCATTTGCAGTACGCGCCGAGGCGTAAGTAGCCGTCTTCATGCCCAGATATCCGGAAAGCCCAGAGAAGAAGCCGCCCGTGAGGAAGGCCACCGGCACCCACGGATTCTGCAACTGGAATCCATAGGCCATGATGGAGAAAAGAATCACAAGACAGAGGAACACACAGCCAACAATTCTGTACTGCTGCTTCAGATAGGACATCGCGCCCTTGCGCACGTGCGAAGCGATGCGCTTCATAGTGTCGGTCCCTTCGCTTTCGCCCATCATCTGCCGGTAGAAATACCATGCCAGAGCGAGAGCCGCGACCGAAGCTGCCGGAACCAGCCAAAACACCGGTGTAATCATAATATGATAATAAATTTAAGGTTTTTGTTGCTTCAAAGTTACAACAAAAACCTTAAAAACGGTTACGAAATATTTGTTAAAAAAGCCGAGACAAGAAGCTTCGGCTTATTTACGCGCCGCAGAGTAGAGAATATAGCTGGCATTAGGGGCGAGCGTGCCGTCGAGCAGGCCGTTGCGCACACGGAATTTCGAATCGTGCACAGAGTCGGTATATTCGCCGTCGGGCAGCGTGGTGTCGATGCGCACGCGCTGTTGCTTGCCCGAAAAATTGACAAGAGCCGCGCCGTCCGAGCCGCGTGCCACTTCCACCACCGCGCCGTCGCGCGACGTGAACACATGTTCCACCCGCCCGTGCATGGCGCGGCGGAAAGCGATGGCGGCCACCACTTCCGGATGCTTGAACTCGTCGTTGCCTCGGGCGCCAAGCACATTGCTACCCCAATAATTCTCGCGCGTGCTGCCTGCGGGACGGCTGTAGAACAGTGGACGCCCATGCTGGCGGGCGGTAAGGAACACAAATCCCGCACGCACCTGCTCGTCGGTCATGCCGGCCGATTCATGCTGGTTGCAGTATGTGTCGTGGCTCTCCACCCATGTCACAAGCTGATCGGGACGTGCGGGATGGTGCCAGTCTGCAAGGTCGGCGGCATTGTAGCTGCCGGCGTTGAGAGCCTCGCGCAGCACATGGCCGTAATTGCTGGCCACGAGGTCCATGTATTCCGCATACTCCTTTTCCTTTACATTGCGGTCCTGCAACACCTCGCCGTAGATGTACAGGCTGTCCGGCATCAGCAGCGAAAGACCGCGCACGGCCTCGCGGCCGGTGGCCACGTCCCAGAAATTATTGCGCTCGGCCTTGGGGTCGAGAGGGTCGGAAGGCAGACCGATGTGTTTGGCTGTGTCGTAGCGGAAACCGCGTGCGCCGAGGTTGATGAGGTCGTTGACATACTGCATGTAGTAGTACTGGAAATCAGGATTCTCCGTGTTCACGTCGGGCAGCCCACCCATTTTGCCGGTGGTGCACTCCATGCGGTCGTTGTAGTCCACTATGTCGGTCATGCCGTTGGCATGGAAAAGGTTGTCATGGCCGCCCACAGCGTTGTCAAGGCCGGGGAGCACCGCCGTGTGATCCACGGCCGTGTGGTTGGGCAGCACGTCCACTATCACTTTCACGCCATGCGCATACGCGCTGTCGCACATTGCCTTGAAGGCATCGCGCGACCCGAGGGCATAGTTGCCTATAGTCCAGTCGGTGGGCTGGTAATAATAGTACCATTTTCCCTGCACGGCGTCGCCGGGCTTGCTGAACAAGGCTTTGCCTCCGCCTTCACCCACATAGCATGCCTGGGCCGGCGATGTCTGCACGTAGGCATAGCCTGCGGCCGCAATATCAGCCATGTTGGCGGCTATAGTGTCGAAACTCCACGACCATGCGTGCAGAATCACTTCGTCTTCACTCGGGGCTGTGGCAGGCGCCGGAACAGCTCCGGCCTGCATAGCGGCGGCAAGCAGCGCCGCAGGGAGAATGTGTTGAAATTTCATGGGATAACAAAGTAAGAGGTTGTTTAATAATCATTGTTAACGACAGGGTGGTGTATTTTATGTTAAGGTGCAGTTTATGAGGAGGGAGCAATGGGGTTCCATTGTGACCGACGAGTAAATACGCATTGACATAAAAGACGCCATGCAGAAGTAATTTTAAAGTTCTGTTAAGGTTCTAAACAATGGAATTAGCGACGCCTCCCTGTCATTAACAAGCATTATTAAACAACATCTAAGTATGATTCGGGTGACAAATTTACTTCTTTTGTGGCAAAATTGCAAATCATTGAGGCTGCGGCCGTTTTGTGTTCTCGTAAAATTGCGGTAATTTTGCGGCGCTAATTTTTCGAACTCTGAGAAATCCCGAATGACATTATCATATTTCCTGGCATCCCCTGCCATATGGCTCGTCGCGCTCGCAGAATATCTGCTTTTCAATCGTGGCTATAGTCGCAGGACGATAGTCCGTACGGCAGCAGTATATGCTGCGGCTTCCATATTCGCCATGCTCCCCATTGCACTCGCAGGGCATGCGCCTGCCGCCCGTCCTTTGGCTTTCGCCATAGCCACTTCTTTCCTCTACCAGCTTTCCTACCCGCTCCTGCACCGGATTTCACCAGTCAGAACACCCACCGAGGAGCAGTACCCGGCCGACGCCGCCGTGGGCATGTGTCTTTTCGGATTCCTTTCAGGGCTGCTTCTGATCGGAGGCCCGTTTGCCTGGACGGTGGGTCCGGTGGAAGTGTTTATGCTTGCGGCCATAGTGGTACAAATCACTTATTTCGTGATGTACGGCCACTGCATCGACGCCTATGGATTCAGGCTTATGACGCAGACCAACACCAACGAAGTGATAGAATTCATCCGCTACTATCCGCTTTGGGCTTCAATTATGGTGGCTCTCGCCCTCGCAGGCATATTCGCGGCGTCGGTGTGGGTGAATCTTCCCGCACACCGCATGCATGGAACCGAGGAAGCGCTCGGCGGAGGGCTCGCGGCACTTCTATGCCTTTCCTTCATGGCTGCGCCGACCCGGCGCAGCCTGCTTGCAAGCAGCGGGTTTGTGAGCCTATGCATTGCCAAAGCCGAAAACACGCGCAGGCTACGGCTCTATCCATCGGCAGGACCCGAGCGTGAGCAGGGAATCAAAGCCCGCCTTCTCGGCAAAAAATACGAAGGCCCATCCACAATAGTACTCGTAGTGGGCGAATCGGCCAACCGCGACTATATGAGCGCTTTCGTCCACGGGCTCGACCGCGACACCACTCCGTGGATGAACGCCATGCGCCTCGTCGACTCGCGCCACTGGATGATGTTTCCGCGCGCATATTCCTGCGGCATGCACACATTCGTGTCGCTCGAGCAGGGACTCACGGAGAAAAACCAGTTCAACGACGCCGATTTTGTGACGGCAAGCTCCATTGTGGACATGGCCCATGCGGCCGGCCGCCGCGTGCATTGGTACAGCAACCAGGGACACCTCGGCGCAAGCCTGTCGCAAGTGTCGGTAGTGGCAGAACAGGCCGACGAAGCCATGTGGACTACACAGGCGCCGGGACTGCCGCCCTACGACATCGACCTTCTCGCATTCCTCGACCGCGTGGATTCTGAAAAAGACAACCTTGTGGTGCTGCACCTGAAAGGCAACCATTTCAGTTTCAACAACCGCTATCCCGCCGAGGCGGAGACATGGACGCCGGAAGGCCCCGACGACACGCGCACCACGTATATGAACTCCATACACTATGTGGACGATTTCCTGCGCCGTGTATGGGAGACCGGATGCGAACGTCTTAACATGAAAGCCATGGTGTACTGCTCCGACCATGCCATCATACCCGACAGACACCGCGGACCCGTTTTCGCAGGATTCGGTGATGTGCGCATCCCGCTGGCAGTGTGGACTTCCGACGACTTCATAGCAGCCCATCCCGAACGCTACAGGGCGCTACAGGACAATACCCGGAAATATTGGACGAACGATTTTCTCTACGACCTGATGTGCGGACTCATGGACGTGGAATCTCCGCGATTTAAGCCCGAGAACTCGCTCGCGCACAGCACCTACAGCCACACGCGCGACACTCTGACTATCCTCGACGGCACCGTCTCCCTCGCCGACGACGACGAAGTGCCGGACACAATGAGGGGTTCACTTTAGTTTAAGAGGTTGTTTAATCGGCCAGCACAAGCGACACCGGACAGTGGTCGCTGCCTCCGATTTCGGGATGGATGTCGGCACGCAGCACACGGCCGGCGAGGCGGGTGCTCACCAGGAAATAATCGATGCGCCAGCCAACGTTGCGCTCGCGGGCACGCATGCGGTAGCTCCACCACGAGTACGCACCGCGGTCGTCGGGGTGCAGCAGGCGGAACGTGTCCACAAACCCGCAGCCGAGCAAACGCCCGAACGCATCGCGCTCCTCGTCGGAGAAACCGGCGCTCTTGCGGTTGGTGGCAGGATTGGCAAGGTCTATTTCGTTGTGGGCCACATTGAGGTCGCCGCACACCACCACAGGCTTCACGGCATCCAGCCGGCAGAGGTAGTCGCGGAACGAGGCTTCCCACTCGAGCCGGTACGGCAGGCGTGCGAGTTCGCCCTGCGAATTGGGCGAATACACATTCACAAGATACAGCTCGCCGAGGTCGAGCGTGAGCACCCGGCCTTCGTTGTCGAGAGCGGCACACTCCACGCCCACAGGCGTGCGGCGCGTGGCCGTGGCCGTGCCGCTGTAGCCGCGGCGTTCGGCGCTGTTCCAGTATAGTTCGTAGCCTCCGGCTATTTCCTGCTCAAGCTGCCCGGGATGCATTTTCGTTTCCTGCACGCAGAAGCAGTCGGCATCGAAGCCGAGCATAGTTTCCTCAAATCCTTTGCCAAGGGCCGCACGCAGCCCGTTGACATTCCATGACACGAATTTCATAAATGTTATGTGTTTTTCAATGTTCATACGGGCTCGAGCGCCAACACTCCTTCGAGTATGGCCACGGCTTCTTCCACTGTGGGCACATGCGCCACCGCAAAGCTGCGGCGCTCGCCGTTCTGGCGTATGCGCACCCGCGAAGCGTTGTTCTGGAGATAACGCACAAGGCGTCCGAACATAGGACTCTGATAATAGGCCACGTTGTTGTCGCCCACGAAATAGAGAAACATGGCCCCCTGCTTCAAGGCCACCTTTTCGATGCCGAGACGTCGGGCGAGGCGTCGTAGGCGAGGTATGCGCAGCAGTTCGGCCGTCTCGGGAGGAATCTTGCCGAATCGGTCCTGCAGACGCTCGCGGAAAGCACGCAGGTCGAGTTCGCGCTCTATGCTGTCGAGTTCGCGGTAAAGCGAGATTCGCTCGCTCTCCTGAGGCACATAAAGAGCCGGCAGCAGCAGCTCGAGATCGGTTTCCACCGTGCAGTCGGCCACGAAATCGTCGGCGCCGTCGTTCTCTCCGTCAGTGGCAGTGTCGGCTTTCATGGCATCGGCAAATTCCTCAGTGCGCAGTTCGGTCACTGCCTCTTTCAGTATCTTCTGGTAGGTTTCGTAGCCGAGGTCGGCTATGAAGCCGCTCTGCTCTGCACCGAGCAGGTTGCCGGCGCCGCGGATGTCGAGATCCTGCATGGCTATGTGTATGCCGGAACCGAGGTCGGAAAAACTCTCGATTGCCTGCAGGCGCCGCCGGGCCACATCGCTCAGAGGCCTGCCGGGCGGCACAAGCAGATAGCAGAACGCCTTGCGCGCGCTGCGCCCCACTCGGCCGCGCAGCTGGTGCAGCTCGCTCAAGCCGAAATTCTGGGCATTGTTCACGATTATGGTGTTGACGTTGGGCATGTCTATGCCGCTCTCCACTATCGTGGTGGCCAGCAGCACATCGTAGTCGTGCGCCACAAAGTCGGCGATGGATTTCTCGAGCTTCTCGGGAGGCATCTGTCCGTGCGCCACTATAGTGCGCGCGTCGGGAACAAGCCGCCGCACCATGTTCTCCATTTCGTACAGCCCCTCGATGCGGTTGTTTATGAAAAACACCTGACCTCCGCGCGCCATTTCAAAGTTCACGGCTTCCGCCACAATGTCGTCGCCGAGCGCATTGACAGAGGTAAGTATGGGGTGTCGGTTGGCAGGCGGTGTGTTGATGGAAGACAGGTCGCGCGCGCCCATCAGGGAGAACTGGAGGGTTCGCGGAATCGGCGTCGCACTCATGGTGAGCGTGTCCACGCTCACTTTCATCTGCTTGAGTTTCTCCTTCACGGCCACTCCGAATTTTTGTTCCTCGTCCACGACAAGCAGGCCGAGGTCCTTGAACTTCACTGTTTTTCCGATGAGTTTGTGCGTGCCTATTATTATGTCGATACGTCCTTCGGCAAGGTCGGCTAAAATTTCTTTTGTCTCTTTCGGCGAACGCGCACGCGAAATGTAGTCCACGCGCACAGGGAAGTCGGCCAGACGGCGGCTGAACGTCTGGAAATGCTGGTAGGCAAGCACCGTGGTGGGTACAAGCACGGCAGTCTGCTTTCCGTCGGCAGCGGCCTTGAATGCCGCGCGTATGGCAATCTCGGTTTTTCCGAAGCCAACATCGCCGCACACGAGGCGGTCCATGGGGCGCTCGCTCTCCATGTCGGCCTTGACGGCCTGCGTGGCCGTGAGCTGGTCGGGCGTGTCTTCATAGATGAACGACGCCTCCAGCTCGTGCTGCATGTAGCTGTCCGGGGCAAAGGCGTGGCCGCGCTGCTGCTTTCGGTCGGCATACAGGCGTATGAGGTCGCGGGCGATGTCCTTGAGTTTGCTCTTTGTGCGCTCCTTCATGCGGTTCCACGCTCCGGAGCCTATCCGGTTCACCTTTGGCGCCACACCATCCATGCCACGGTATTTGGCAAGCTTGTGCAACGCGTGTATGCTCACGAAGATGATATCGTTGTTGGCATACACGAGTTTTATCATCTCCTGCGTGCGGCCGCCCACATCGGTGCGCAGCAGACCGGCGAAGCGCCCTACGCCGTGGTCCACGTGCACAATGAAGTCACCTGGCTCTATCTGCCCGAGTTCCTTGAGAGAAAGAGCCATGCGCCCGCTGCGCGCGCGGTCGCTTTTGAGGGTGTATTTGTGGAATCGGTCGAATATCTGATGGTCGGTGAACACACACACGCGTGCGGCATGGTCCACGAACCCCTCGTGCAGCGTGCCCTCCACGGCAGTGAAAGCGATGTCATCGCCACGGTCGGCAAAAATGGAACGCAGGCGCTCGAACTGCCGCTCGTTGTCGCTTAGTATGCACAGTTTGTAGCCCTCGTCGGAAAAACGTTTGAACGAATCGGCTATAAGGTCGAAATTCTTATGGTATATGCCCTGCGGCGAACAGCTGAAACCGATGGCCGCGTCAGCGGCCGCCACTTCCGTCGCGGCGAACAACTCAATGCGTCCGAAACGTGCGAAGTCGGCACAGAAACGGTCTGCGTCCACCACATGCGCAAGCGCGTCGGCCTCTCCTTCCTCCGCAATAAGGGCCGATTCGGCCGGAGTCTCTGCGGCAATGGCGCGCACGCGCTCCACAAGCCACGACGGATTGCGCACGGCTATCAGCGAATCCTCCGCCATATAGCCGAGCAATGACATGCCTCCGCCGGCACCCCCTCCGGCCACATTGGCCGTCACGGACACCTCGGTGAGCCTTCGCTCGCTGAGCTGTGTCTCCACATTGAACTCACGGATGCTGTCTATCTCGTCGCCGAAAAAGTCGAAGCGGTAAGGCAACTCGTTGTTATATGCATATATGTCGAGGATAGACCCGCGCACGGCAAACTGCCCCGGCTCATACACATAATCCTCCTCACGGAAGCCGTTTTCGCGCAGCCAGCGTTGGGTGGCCACAAGGTCGGCTCCGCCGCCAAGCGAAAGTGAGAGCGTATGCGCGCTTATGTCGTCTTTGGACGCCACCTGCTCGGCAAGGGCGTCGGGATAGCTGACAACGAAGCGCAGACTGCCGGCTGCGATGCGCTGAAGCGCCTCCATGCGCAGGATGCGGTTGGGTTCGTCGGGCTGGCCATACTTTATGTCGCGTTTATAGCCGGACGGAAGCATCGCCACCGCCTCCTCGCCGCAAAGGCGCACAAGGTCGAAATAGAGATAGCCGGCATCGTCGAGCGAATCGCCCACCACGAGCACAGGCTCTTTACGCGCGGGCATCGTGGCGAGCATCACAGCCGCCGACGAACCCGCCAGCCCGTAGGTCGTGACGCGTCCGCCTTTAAGGGCGGAGCGCATCGCCTTGGCGCGTGCCGGCGTCATGAAGCCGGCGGCGAGTTCAGCGAGCAGCATCGTCGGATGTCTTGTTTTCGGGCGCGTTTTCGTGGGGGAGCAGCAGGTCGCGGTATTCCGCCGGAGAATGAAGCAGCCGGCGGGCCCGGTCGAGCGTCAGGTCGCCCTGCAGCGAACGGCGCACTATATCGGAGTCCGAAAAGTATCGCGTGGAAATCTCGTCGTCGAGTATTTCCTTGATGTCGGCGATATTGTGGTCGAGGTCATGGTCGAGGTCGTGGCGGAGCAGCCCTTCGAGCACGGCAAACTGGGCAGCCACGGAATCGTTCATGTAGCCTTCGCGCTCGGCAGCCTCACGCAAAACCTTTATGCCGGATTCACACACCTTGTCGTAGCTGAAGCGCGCGGGGTCAATGAAAGCCTTGAAATCGGCAAATATGCTGTCGTCCACGGCAAATGTCTCAGCCGAACCTATGCCTTCGGGATGGCGCGACGCGTAACGCGTCGCGTAGTCGAAAGCCCAATTGTCGGCAAGTATGTTATATATCAGACGGTTCATCTGCTTTCGCTCCACTTTTATGTCGGGGGTGATGCCGCCACCGTCGCGCACTTTACGCCCCACGCGCGTGCTGTATACATTGGTAAGGCTGTCGGGTATGCGGGCCACGCTCCCGTCGGGGTTGCGGTGGCTGTAGTCAATAGCCTGTATCAGGCGGCCGCTGGGTATATAGTAGCGGCCTGTGGTTATTTTCACATAGCCGTCGTAGGGCATGGGACGCGGGGTCTGCACAAGGCCTTTGCCGAAACTGCGTTCGCCCACTATTACGGCTCTGTCGAGATCCTGAAGCGCACCGGCCACGATTTCCGAAGACGAAGCCGTGCCGCCGTCGGTCAGCACCACAAGGGGCACACGGCGTGCCTGCGGGCTGCGGGTGGTCTTGAACACCTTCTCGCTGCGCACGTCGCGGCCGCGTGTGCGCACCACTTCCGTGCCCTTGTCGACAAAATTCGACACCACCTGCACGGCGCTTTCCAGCAGGCCGCCTCCATTGCCGCGAAGGTCGAGCACAATGCCGTGCAGATACGGCGCACGCGTGAGTTCGGCCACGGCGTCGTGCACGTTTCCTGCCGTTTTTTCGTTGAAAGTGGTTATGCGGATATAGCCCACGCTGTCGGGCAACAACCCATAGTAAGGCACAGGATTGACTTTTATGACTCCGCGCGTGACATCGAAGCTAAGCAGCGAATCTTCGGCATAAGGGCGGCGTACATCCACACGTACGTGCGTCCCGGCCTGTCCGCGCAGGCGCTTGCTCACTTCGCTTATGTCCATGTCGGGGCCCACCGTGTCGCCGTCGATGCGCAGGATGCGGTCGCCATGGCGTATGCCGGCAGTGCGTGCAGGCGAACCCCACTGCGGCTCGGTGAACAACACCTCTTTGCCGCGACGCTGGATTGTGGAGCCTACACCGCTGAACTGCCCCGAGGATATGGACAGCAGCTGGTCCTGCTCATCGGCCGGATAATACTCCGTATAGGGATCTATCTCGCCGAGCATGGCATCTATGGCGGTACGCATCGACGCTGTGGCGTCAATGGTGTCCACATATTGTGTCTGCAACTCCTTGAACAAGGCGTTGAATATATGCAGATTCCGCGCCACCTCCGATTTATTGCTGCGGGTGGTGGCGGCACTCGCCGACACCAGCAGTACGGCTGCAGCGGCCAATGTGAGCAGTATTTTCTTCATTCTATAACTTGTTAATTAGATATATAAGCCGTGGCAGAGCTGTAAAGTTCATGCGATGTCTATGCTTTCGGCCATGATTTCGCGGCCGAGGAACACGCCGGCCTGCCGGGCAAACATTCCGGCATCGTCGGTGGTGAGATAACGCGTGGCGCCTCCACGGCTGATGGCGGCGTCCATCGCGGGATGGCGGCGCAGATAGTCGATTAGGCTTTCTGCCACTATCGGCCCCTGGCTTACGATAGATATGCCGCGTGGCACGGCGGCACGTATTTTCGGATAGAGCAGCGGATAATGCGTGCAGCCGAGGATAATGGTGTCGATACGCGAATCCCGCGCCAGCAGACGTCCTACGGCTTCGTCCACGAACCAGTCGGCGCCGGGACTGCCGGCAAATCCCTGTTCCACGACAGGAACCCACATGGGTGCCGCTTCGGCCACCACCCGGAATCCCGGATGCAACTTTTCGATTTCAATGTCGTAGCTTCCGGATGCCACCGTGCCAGGAGTGCCGAGCACGCCCACTACACCCGTCCGGGACAAGCCCCCCACGGCCTCGGCCGTGGGACGTATGACACCGAGCACCCGACGGTCGGGCGACATGCGCGGCAAATCGCGCTGCTGGATATTGCGCAAAGCCTTGGCGGAGGCCGTGTTGCACGCAAGAATCACGAGAGGGCATCCCATAGCAAAAAGCCGTTCCACGGCTTCAAGCGTGAAACGGTAGACAGCATCGAAAGAGCGGGTGCCGTACGGAGCACGCGCGTTATCGCCAAGATATATGAAATCGGCCTGCGGGAGCGCCCGCTGCAGGTCGGCCAGCACGCTTAGGCCTCCGAAACCCGAGTCGAACACTCCTACGGGCCCGGGATTCATTGCCCCGGGCCCGGGGAGCTGTATGTCCATCAGCTGATACGCTCGCGGATGGCTGCGGTCTCGGCCTCGTAGCCCGGCTTGGCAAGCAGAGCGAACATGTTGCGCTTGTAGGCTTCCACACCCGGCTGGTTGAACGGGTTGACACCGAGCATATAGCCGCTTATTCCGCAGGCTGCCTCAAAGAAGTATATAAGGCTTCCGAGGGTGCGCTCCGTGAGGGCGTCGATGGTGACGAGTATGTTGGGCACGCCGCCGTCTACATGCGCCAGACGTGTGCCGAGTTCGGCCATCTTGTTCACTTCGTCGACACGCTTGCCGGCAAGGAAGTTAAGGCCGTCGAGGTTTGCATCGTCGGAGGGGATGCGCACCTCATGGTCAACATTGGCCACGGAAATGACTGTTTCGAATATGCTGCGCTCGCCTTCCTGAATCCACTGGCCCATGGAATGCAGGTCGGTGCTGAAATCGACAGATGCGGGGAATATGCCCTTATGTTCCTTTCCTTCGCTCTCGCCGTAAAGCTGCTTCCACCATTCAGCAAAGAAATGCAGGCGGGGGTTATAGTTTACAAGGATTTCGATTTTCTTTCCGGAGCGATAAAGGGCGTTGCGTGTGGTGGCATACACTTCGGCGCTCTTGTCGGCACCGCTGAGTATGGCTTTCTGACGCTCGCGGGCGCCGTCGAGCAACGCTTTTATGTCGTAGCCCGCCACGGCTATGGGCAGCAGTCCCACGGGGGTTAGCACGGAGAAGCGTCCGCCCACGTTGTCGTCAATCACATAGGTGGTGTAGCCCTCCTCGTCGGCCAGCGTGCGCAGCGCGCCGCGCTTGGCATCGGTGATGGCTACTATGCGGCGTGCGGCCGTCTCACGACCGGCGGAGGCTTCAAGCTGAGCCTTGAGCAGTCGGAAAGCTATGGCGGGTTCGGTGGTGGTGCCGCTCTTGCTTATCACTATGATGCCGAAGTTCTTTCCTTCGAGATATTTCTGCAACTCGTAAAGATAATCTTCGCCTATGTTGTGGCCGGCGAACACAATCTGCGGCTTGGAATCGCCGTACACGCTGAACGGGTTGCCCAAAGCCTCTATCACGGCCTTTGCGCCGAGATAGCTGCCGCCAATGCCTACCACCACGACAACATCGCATTCGCCGCGCAGACGCCCGGCGGTAGCGTTTATGTCGTCAAGAAGGCTGTCGGGTGTGTTTTCGGGCAGACGCACCCAGCCGAGGAAATCGTTGCCGGCGCCGGTGCCCTCCAAAAGAGTGTTGACACTGCTACGCACCTCGGAAGCCATGGCTTCAATGGCATTCTGGCTCACTGCGCCGAGGGCGTCGTTGATATTCACGCGAATATTGTTCATGACTATATAAGTGAATTGTTTCTTGTGTGCAAAAGTAATCAAATTCGTCGAGAGCGCAAAATCTTTAGTTTTGTTTCACATTAGGCCTAAAAGAGGCCATAAGGGACAATTTGTTTTTCCATATGGCTTATTGCTTTTGGCTCTTGCATCAAAAATAATAAATTCGTTGTTGTAATAGACACATGAGGTTTCAACTGACATTTTTAGACAAACTGTAAATGATTCGCATTATGAAAAAAAACGTCCTTCTACTCATTATGGCCATGGCCTCCGCTTTCGCAGGCCGGGCTGCCGATATAGAGGAAATCTCCGTATCATCGGAATCCATAACCCTGATTCCTGTGCCCGAACCTGAAATGCTCATGAGCGACGCAACCATATCCACAGGATATTTAAAACACATAAACCACGACGATGACAGGCATCAGCCCGTATCCATATACAAACTTCCATACTCAATGACAACCAGCAGTCCCGACTGGCACCGCCTGTGGCTCAACACTGCGGTATATGCCGGTGCGTTCGTCGGCACACTCGGCGTGCTGGAGTGCCTGCCCGAGGACGCCACCTCGTGGAACCGCGCCGAGATACGCAACACGCCGATGTTCAAACGCTGGTACAATAACACCATCAAGAACGGTCCTAAATGGGATGGAGACTCGTGGGTGTTCAACTATATCATGCACCCCTACGCCGGCGCTGTTTATTTCATGTCTGCCCGGTCGTCGGGGTTCAACTTCTGGCGCTCGTTCCTCTATTCTGCCATAATCAGCAACATAGGCTGGGAGTACGGAGTCGAGGCATTCATGGAGCCGCCGTCCATACAGGACCTGTTCATCACGCCTGTCGTTGGCAGCCTCATAGGCGAAGGTTTCTATCGTGTCAAGCGTGCGCTCGTGGCCAACGACTATCATATAGCCGGCTCACGCGTATTAGGCAACGTGGTGGCATTCCTCGTCGACCCTGTGAACGAAGCCCTCGGACTTTTCATCGGCAATCCGGCGCGGCGAGAAGCCGCACGCCTGCGCGGAGTGCGCTCGTCGCTTCTGCCCTCGGCAGTGAACGGCGCCCCCGGCTTCACGTTCTCATGCACATTCTGACGCCCCGATTTACGATTATAAATATATGAGGCTTCCAGGTAATTACCTGGAAGCCTCATATGCATACAATGCAAGAGGTTATCTCGGACCGCGATGGCCGCCGGGAGGAGGACCCATCGGGCCGCCGTGGCCGCGGAAGTTGCGGTCGGCGGGCTGCTCGCCGGCAGCAAATGTCGTGAACTTATAGGTGAAGCTCACCATGAAGTAGCGGGTCAGTGAATTGTAACGGGTATCGTCGATATAGTTGGCCGTGACGTTGCGGCGCACATTGCTGCGCTGCTGCAGGAGGTCGTAGGCACGCAGCGATATTGTGGCGTTGCGGTTGCGCAGGAACTGGTACGACAAGGAAGCGTTCCACATCCACTCATTCGTGTCATAGCCCGCCGAATAGCCCGAAGTGGCCGAATAATTAAGGTCGGAAGCAAGCACAAGTCCGAATGGCGTATAATACGTGGCGTTGAATCCTGCGCCATAGGTGTGCACGGAGCGTCCGGGCTGCGAGGCAAGACTGTTGGTCACGTACTGGTAGCCATAACGCGGGCGCAGTTCCAGCTCGAGGTCGGTGGGGCGCCACGCTATGCCGAACGATTCATTGAAATTGAACGAGCCGGACACGTTGCGCTCGCCGTTGTTGAACCCTACGCCGCGGCTGTAGAAGCCCATCAGGTGGTTGTTTATGGTGAATGTCTTGTTGCGCAGAGGCTGCGAGTACATAGTCATCGCACGTACATTCCACACGCCGTTCACATTCTCATAGGTCGTGGTGCGGCCGCCGGTGGAGGAGTCGAACGCGGTGCGGCTGACGATGGAATTCTGTGTCATGTTGGCAAACACCATGGCCATTATGCTCCGCTGTGCCTCCATGTTGTAGTCCTGAAAACGCAGATTCACATTGTGCGTGAATGTGGGTTTGAGCGCAGGATTTCCGATTACGACATTCAACGGGTCGGTGACATCTGCCACAGGCTGCAACTGTGTCATGGAAGGCTGAGAGCTGCGGCCAGAGTAATGCATATTGAGGCTGCTGCGCTCGCGGAATTTCACGCGGTAGCGCAGATACGGCGCCACGTTGAGCACATTGCGCGTAGGTATGGAACGGGTGTCGTCAAGCAGGCTGAGACTTCGGCTGCTTTGAGGCACGAGAGAGATGCCCGCGTCGAGGGTCGATTTTTTAGACACATGTTTGTAGCCAAAGCGTATGTCCTGATTCATGTAAGTGTTGCGGAAACTCGTGCTGAGTTCTTCATTGAACACAAGTTCCTCGCCCACCACAGGGTCGCCAGTCCATCCGTCGGGCCACTCTACTGGATGGTCGTAGGTGAGGCGGTCGGAATTGTTCCAGCGGTAATTTATGCTGTAGGCAAGTGTCAGGAAGTTGCCCTTTCTCGAATCGCCGATAGGCTCAGTCCATGTAAGGCGGGCACGCACGCTGTTGCTCCATGTGCGGTTGTCGGCCCACTGGTCGTAGAGGTCTACAGAGTCGCCGAGCTGGAAAAATCGGTTCCACGAATACGTGTCGGAATACTCGCGCACGTTGCTGAAACGATAGTTGGCATATACGCTGAACGAGCGCCCGCGACGTGCACGGAACTGGTGGTTGTAGATAAGAGTGCCGCCGAATTCCACCGATTTTCCGGTCGAATTGTCGCTGTTGATGCTGCGCGTGACAGGGCTGCGAAGAGCATCTCCGGCCGATGTAAGCGAGGAGTCGTTGCTCCAGCTGTCGTTCCTGTTCCATGAAAAATTAGGACGGAAATCGAGCGTATTGAACGAGTCGGGCTTCCATTCCACACGGAAGTCCATGCGGAGGTTGTGGCCGCGGTCGTTGGCACGGCGTGCGCTGTTGTAATAAGATGTGGAGTCGGCGAACAGATACTGGCGGTCGGTGCTTTGGCGGGTGTCGCGGTCGCTGAAGCTGTACATGATATCTCCGCCCACACGGAATATCTCTTTGTTTCCCACATTGAAATTGAGGCCGAGAGCACGCGAAGTAGTGATGCCGGAACTGCCGCCGAAACGACGGAAACGTCCTGATGTGCCGTCGCCGAAACCGAGTTCGTTGACATTGTTGGCTCCGCCGAGCAGCGTAATCTGGTTGCCGTTCCAGAAGCGGTTCACGTTGAAATTGGCCTTGTAGCGGTCATCAGTTCCGTAGCCGCCTTCCACCGTTCCGAACCAGCCGTTGTTCATGCCTTTTTTCACCGTGAGGTTGATGACGGTCTCTTCCTCGCCGTCGTCCACGCCTGTAAGGCGGGCAAGGTCGCTTTTGCGGTCCACCACCTGTAGTTTGTCGACCATATTGACAGGCAGATTGCGTGAAGCCACGGTGGGGTCGTCGGCAAAGAATTCTTTACCGTCGATAAGTATCTTCGTCACGCTCTTGCCATTGGCAGTGATTTTACCTTCCGAATCCACTTCCACACCGGGGAGACGCTTCAGCAGGTCTTCCACTACGGCGTTAGGCTGTGTCTTGTAGCTGTCGGCATTGAACTCGACAGTGTCTTCCATCACTTTCACAGGGGTGCGTATGCCCACTACGGTAGCCTCCTTAAGCATGATGCTGCCAGGGCTGAGGAATATGGTGTCGAGACGGGCGTTCTTCTGAAGGTTGATGTCGCGGCACTGGCGGGTGTAGCCGACATAGGAGGCCTCGACAATGTAGCGCCCGGGCTTCACATCGGCGATTGAAAAGCGTCCGTCGATGTCGCTGACAGCGGTTTTTACTATAGCGCTGTCGCGCGCGGCAAGCAGGCGCACCGATGCCTGGATGAGAGGCTCGGACGTGCCGCTCTCGGCCACCGTGCCGCGGATGTTGTAGGCGAATGCGACAACCGATGCCGTCAAGGCCAAAGCTGCCGCTGCTAAACGTTGGATGGGGAAGTGCATTGTAGCTATTGAAACTGGATAGTTGGGTAATGAATTGACATGATTTAAGACTCGTTCAAGCAAAAAAGTTTAATCGAATATGCCGTTTTTTATAATTTATTGACATTTCGGAAGCCCTATGAACAATATGGCATACCATGTGTGTTCTATAGGATGTAAAGTTTCAACATTATGAAAAAGCTACTTTTATCCATCGCCGTCGTAGCTGCCTTGTGCGCCGCTACCGCATCGTGCGGCAAATCCGCCGACTCTACGGCATCTATGAAATCGAAAATCGAAAACTGCACCAACACCGACAGCCTACGCGCCTATGTGGAGCAAGCCAAAGCCTATGCCGACAAACTCGTGGCCGAGGGCAAAGTGGACGAAGCACGCAAATATCTTGCAGAGCTCGAACCGGTGGTGAAGTCGAAAGCCCCTGCGCTTAGCGGAGCATTGTCCACCGTGGAAAGCACGCTTGACAAAGTGAAAGAAAACGCGTCCGACAAGACCGATGAAGCCAAGAATTCGGCTGCGGCCGCTGTAGACAGCGCCAAGTCGGCAGTAGGCTCGGCTGCCGAAGCCGTAAAGGACAAAGCCGCCGACGTAGCCTCCGCTGTCAAGGAAAAGACACAGGATGTGAAAGAAGGTGCGGCAGACGCTGCACAGAAAGGTGCCGACAAAGTGAAAGAGCTCTTGAAATAAGAGCACGGTCATCCAAACTTAAAACCGGCTTAAACATCTGCCATGTTGTGCGATGCTTAAGCCGGTTTTAGAATTTCTTAGGAAGCGATTACATTATGCCTTTCTCGCGGAGATGCTGCTGCCAGCGCCACGCCGAAAGCATGGTGTCGGCCAGCGGCGTGTCGGCTTTCCAGCCGAGCACTTCGTTGGCACGCGTCGGGTCGGCCCACACTTGAATAATGTCGCCGTCGCGACGCGGAGCGAACTTGTGCGGCACAGGCACCCCCGTGGCCGACTCGAATGTGTTTATGAGTTCAAGCACGCTCACTCCCTGACCGGTGCCGAGATTGAACACCTCCACAGGCTCGGCGCATTTGCCTTCCACTATACGCTCCACGGCCACCACATGGGCTTTCGCCAGGTCCACGACATTTATGAAATCGCGTATGCATGTGCCGTCGGGAGTCGGATAATCGTCGCCGAACACGCTCAGCATGGGACGCACGCCCATAGCCGCCTGAGTCAGATATGGAATGAGGTTCTGAGGAACACCGTTGGGCAGTTCGCCTATAAGAGCGCTCGGGTGTGCGCCCACAGGGTTGAAATAGCGCAGCAGAATGGCCTCGAATGGAGCACCTGAAGCCACCGTGTCGCGTATTATGTCCTCGCTTATCTGTTTTGTGTTTCCGTACGGAGACGTGGCTTTCTTTGTGGGAGTGTCCTCGGTGACCGGATTCCGCTCAGGTTCGCCATAGACTGTGCACGACGAAGAAAACACGATGCCTTTCACTCCGTTCGGCCCCATGAGCTCAAGCAGATTGATGAGCGTGGTGAGATTGTTGCGGTAATAAAGCAACGGCTTCTGCACGGATTCGCCTACGGCTTTACTGGCTGCGAAGTTGATTATGCCGCGTATGTCGGGATAATCGGCAAAAAGTTTCTGCATGGCCGCGAAATCGGTGCAGTCGCCCTCCACGAAGTCGGGGCGCACGCCCGTTATCGCTTCTATGCCGTCGAGCACCTCGCGGTTGCTGTTGCTCAGATTGTCTATTATCACGACGGAATAACCGGCATTGATAAGTTCTACAGCCGTGTGGCTGCCTATATAGCCCGTGCCGCCGGTGACAAGGATTCGTGTTTTTTCCATATTCTTATGATTAGAACAAATTTTTCAGAACGGAAGCGGACCCGACGATGCCGGAGCGAGGAAATCGGCCGTGCCGCCGCTCATGGGCACAGCACCCGGCACACCCGGAGCTATGGACGGGTCGTCGGCCACATCATCGTTCAGGCGCGAGGCATGCGTGCCGTGCTCCACGGCCACGGCAGCCTCGTTCCAGTTTTCGAAGCGGGCCACGGGTGCGCGGAAACGCATCTTCACATCGTCGACAGCGCCCGAGCGGTGTTTGGCCACTATGAATTCGGCCAGGCCGCGTATGTCGCGGCCTGATGCGTCGGTGTCGCTATGCAGATAGTACTCAGGACGGTGTATGAAGCACACCATGTCGGCATCCTGCTCAATGGCACCGGACTCACGGAGATCGCTGAGCTGCGGACGCTTGTTTTCGGTGCGCGATTCCACGCTACGGTTGAGCTGCGACAGGGCGACGATGGGCAGGTTCAACTCTTTCGCAAGCTGTTTGAGCGAACGCGAAATCATGCTCACTTCCTGCTCGCGCGACCCGAATTTCATGCCCGACGCGTTCATGAGCTGAAGGTAGTCGATTATAATCATGCGCACGCCGTGCTCTCGCACAAGACGGCGCGCCTTGGTGCGCAGCTCGAAGATGGAAAGCGAGGGGGTGTCGTCGATGTACAGCGGCGCTCCCGAAAGGTGCTTTATGCGCGCCATAAGCTGGTTCCATTCTATGGGCGTGAGCTGTCCGCTCTTGATTTTGGAGCCTTCGATTTCACACACGTTGGAGATTAGACGGTTGACAAGCTGCACGTTGCTCATTTCGAGAGAGAAGATAGCCACCGGCGTGTTGTAGTTCACGGCCATGTTCTTGGCCATGGACAGCACAAAAGCAGTCTTGCCCATGGCCGGACGGGCGGCAATGATAATGAGGTCGGAGTTCTGCCATCCGGAAGTGAGCTTGTCGAGGTCGTGGTAGCCCGACTCCAGGCCGCTGAGACCCGACGTACGGTTGGCAGCCGCCTGTATCTGCTCAATGGCCTGCGATATTACGGGGTCGATCTGCGTCACCTCCTTCTTTACGTTGCGCTGGGAGATTTCGAACAGCTTTCCCTCGGCCTCCTGCAGCACGTCGTCCACGTCGATGCTTTCGTCGAACGCCTTGGTTTCAAGGTTCGCAGCGAAGCCTATGAGCTGCCGCGAAAGATATTTCTGCGCCACGATGCGCGCGTGGAACTCCACATTGGCCGCCGAAGCCACCTCCATGGTGAGCTGCGCCACATAGGCCGTGCCGCCGACGCTATCCAATGTGCCGTTCAGGCGCAGCTGCTCGACTACGGTGAGCATGTCGATGGGGCTCTGCGCGGCGCCGAGGGTCTGAATGGCCTCATATATGCGCTGATGGGCAGGTTCGTAGAAACTGTCGGCGTGCAGTATGTCGCAAACAATGGTGTAGGCGTCCTTCTCAAGCATGAGAGCGCCAAGCACGGCGGCTTCGAGGCGTGTGTCGCGCGGAGCTATGCGCCCGGCCGAATCGGCCACGGTGGCATTGGCGGCGGCACGTCGTCCCGAAGTGTTGTTCTGCTGGAATGGGGGCATTATGTGTTGATTGTGTTATTCAAATTATTGTTATCTTCGGCGGATTCCGCTATCTCGATGTCGCGCAGCAATATGCTGTCGCCCTGACGCATTATGGCATCGGTGATGGAACGGTACACGGCCACTACTCCCGGAAAGCGCGAATCAAAATCGTCCACGAAATCGTGAGTGCCCATATTGTCAAGACGCCTGTACACCATCGACACCGTTATGGCATCCGTGGGCAATGCCGGCTGGAAACCCGTGAGGGCACGCTTTTCGTCTATTACCACGCGGTTTATAAGTCCGCAGTTGAGCAGGCGGTCCACAGCGTCGCCCACAAGCCGCGCAGGAAATCCGTAGCGGTGGATGAGGTCGGACACGCTCGGAGCAGGCTGCCCGGCATCAAACCGGTGCACCACCACCGTGGCGATGGCCAGTACCACGCGCCGCCTGAACGACAGCGATATTTTTGATGCCTCATTGGCGAAATTGAACTGGAATATGTTCTGCGACGAATAGCAGATTACCGCTCCGGCAAGCGTTATCACCCACACAAGCTGAAGCCATATCAGCAACAGGGGCAAGAAAGAAAAGCTACCATAGATGGCATTATAGCGGGCCACATACATCTGTCCGCTGACGAACACCCACTGCAGCACCAAAAAACCGGCAGCCGCTATGGCTCCTGCCGGAACGGCGTTCAGAAACTTCACACGCGTATTGGGGATAGCCACATACACGATGGTGAAAAACAGCCATGTGAGCACCCACGACCCCACTTCCATGATGCAGGAAATGAGCGGAGTCATGAACTCCCAATGGAGCAGGGACTGCAATGTGCTGCTCACCAGAAGCGTTATGCCTCCCGAGCAGATGAGCAGAACGGGCAGGATGATGAGGATGGCAGTGTAATCGGTGAGTTTCCGCCATACGCTGCGTCCCTCTTTCACATCCCACACAAGATTGAACGTAGACTCCACATTCATGAGCAGTGAGATGAGCGTCCATAACAGGAACACAATGCCCACTCCTACAAAAACACCCTCCGAACTCTGGCTCAGATAGGCATCCACAAAACCCATGGCGGCAGTCACAGCCTGATGCTGGGCAGGAAACAGATGCAACAGCTCGCCTTCTATCAGGTTCTGCATGTTGAAGCCGCGCCCTATGGCAAACAGCAACGCCATGGCCGGCACTATGGCGAGCAGAGTGCGGTATGTCATCGCACACGCCTGCGTCTGCAGGTCGGCGTTCAGAAAAGAACGCACCGAAAGATTCAGCGTTTTGACAAGGCGCACGCGCCAGTGCGGACGATTGTCGGTCCACACGCCGGCACTGACATACGCCCACATGCCACGCATGCGTGCAAGCAGTCGGCTCAGTCTGGATGTCGCTTTGTTTTCCATCTGCGGCTTTATTTTAATCGCAAATTTCGCTAAATTTGCAGACATATAAAAGAAAAACACCCAAAACTTCAAAATGATTATATTCTCCATCATATGCCTTATAGCCGCCATCGGAGCAGCCGTCTATGCAATAGCCGCCGACCGCCGGGCCGCCACCGCAAGGGCAGAAGCCGACATGGCACGCACCATGCTCGAACGCAGCAGCGCCGAGAGCGCGGCCGCGGAAGAAAGGTTCCGCAGCCTGGCAGCTGAAGCTCTCGTGGCCAACGCACGCGCACTCGACGCCGACAACCGCCGCAGCCTTGACGCAGCCCTCGCGCCCATGGCCAGGCGCATGCAGGAAATGGAAAAAACATTCCGCGAGACATATTCCGCCGAAGCCCGAGAGCGTTTCTCGCTGGCCGACCGCGTTCGCGAACTCGTCGAACTCAACCGGCTCGTGGGCGCGGAAACGCGTCGGCTCACCGACGCACTTAAAGGCAACACACGCATGCAAGGCGACTGGGGCGAAATAATCCTCGAAAACATCCTCGAGCGCTCCGGCCTGCAACGCGGCCGCGAATACGACCTGCAACAATGCGTCGACACCCCCGACGGCCGGCGCCTGCGTCCCGACGCCGTAGTCAACTACCCCGACGGGCGCTGCGTGGTGGTGGATTCGAAAGTGTCCGTGTCGGCATACCTTTCCATGGTCGACGCCGAAGACCCCGACACACGCACGGCCGCGGCAAAAGCCCATCTCGCCTCCGTGCGCGCCCATATCAACGAACTGAAGACAAAAAGCTACCAGGACCTCACCGCCGGACGCCACTGCGACTTCGTGATGATGTTCGTGCCCCACGAAGGCGCCTACATGGCAGCCATGCAGCTCGACAGCACCCTGTGGCAGTATGCTTTCGACTCGCGTGTGCTCATCGTGTCGCCCACGCATCTCATGGCCGTGATAAAACTTGTGGAACAGCTGTGGCGCAACGACCGGCAGAGCCGCAACGCCATAGACATAGCCACCGAGGCCGGACGCATGCTCGACAAACTAAGCGGATTTCTCGCCGACATGGAAAAGATAGACTCCGGCCTGAACGCCGCGCGCCGGGCCTGGGATGCCGCCCACGGCAAACTATGCACCGGCGCAGGCAACCTCGTGGGACGCGCCGAACGCCTGCGCAGCATGGGTGCGAAAGCCACAAAAGACCTCCCGCGCAGCTTTTGCAGCGACAATTCCACCGATTAGTCCCTGAAAAGGCACCAGTGACTTCAAAAAATATTCAACATGCATAGTTGAATCAAACCATTGTCAACAAGACATTGTTAGATTCGAAGACAAGGAAATTCTCATTATTAAAATATTCATTATGGACGACAAAAACACTGTAATCGAAGCCATACGCAAGGCCGGCGAACCCGTAAATGCAACCAAAGTGGCCGAACTTACCGGACTTGACAAAAAAGTCGTGGACAAAATCTTCGCCCAACTCAAAAAAGACGGCACCATCACCTCGCCTGTCCGCTGCAAATACGTCCTCGCCTGAAACGCGGAGGCAAGACTCAATTATAGCCACGGGCAAGGACTGCTGATTCAGACCTTGCCCGTGGCTATAATATATAATTACGGCTCTACATTCTCACCTCAACTTCCGAAACCACCGGCAGATGGTCGGACGCAGGGGCTGACGAACTTTCAGGAACGGTACATTTCTCCAATACAACCATACCCTTGGGCATACCGAAAAGATAATCTATCTTCGACTTCGCGCCTGTGGCAGGGAATGTCGGGGCGGCGCCGCTTAGGTCGTCCATGGCCGTACGCAGCACCGTTATCGCATCTTCTTCCGGCTTGGCATTGAAATCGCCGCCTATTATGGCGGGAAGCCCCGCCTCGGCAAGATGCTTCACTATGTATTCGGCCTGAAGCGCGCGCGTCTTGTCGGATTTGACATCGAGATGGGTGGAAGCGAACACTATTTTCTTCCTTCCGTCTATTTCAAACACTCCTTCGAGCATCGCGCGGGGTTCGCCGGCAGCAAGAGCCGGCAATTCCAGTTTTTCCACCCTCACAGCCGGATGCCGGGAAAGTATCCCTATGCCGTAATACCCTTTACGGCCGAAATTGAGCGTGCGCGCATAATGGCCGAACATGCCGGTGCGCTGGGCAAGTTCGCTCACATAGTTGAGTCCGTTGTTGTGGCGCGCGAGGTCGCGGTTGGTATTCACATCCACTTCCTGAATAGCCACAAAATCCGGTTCGGCGGCTTTAATCTCACGGGCGAGACGGTCCATGTCGGCCAGTTCGCCGAAGCGCAGATTATAGGTCATCACGCGCAGTTTCCGAGGCTGATACGCCTCCTCCACAAGCCTCATGGCGAGTTCCGGCTCGTTGGTGGTGATGTAGTCCGCTCCATGGTCTATGCACCATTGTATGTCGGCTTCGCTGTCGACTGTCCATATGTTCACGGGCATGCCCATTGAGTGCAGACGCCCTATCCATTCGGGATTCTTCCGGAATATGTTGATGTGGTAGTCGGCTCCGGAACCCCCTATTTCCTTAAGCACTTCCGGACTGACGCCATTGAGGTAGAACACAGGGCGGCCGCCTTTGGCCACAAAGCCGTCGAAAGCGTTGCGGGAGAACGTGATGTAGGTGATTCTGTCCTCGACGCCTTTGTCCCGCACCATGCGTATTATCTTTTCTATGGCGGCATTCTCGCGCTCGGGATTCTTGTGCGGTTTCAGTTCAAACACGAGCTGCGTTTTCAGCGTAGCGGCAGTGTCCAGGAAGGCCGACAGCGTGGGCAGCGGTTCGCCGTTGCCAAGACGGCACGCCGCGAGTGCTGCAGAATCGGCAGTCTCGATGACAACGCCGTTGATGTCTGCGTTATGATTGACATATAGTCCTCCATCGGCCGAAATCCACACATCGAATTCCGTGGAATGGCAACCTACGGAGTCGGCTTTGACAAGCGCACGGATGGAATTCTGCGCCGAGCCTTCGGTTTTCCAATAGCCGCGATGGGCCACCACCTTGGGCTTCGCGGCATACGACGGCAGCGCGAATGCCGCGAAGAATGCAAAAAATAAGAGTTTATGTCTCATGATATTTGTCATTTACATATTTTTTCCGTCGCTCTGCCGGGCCTGAAACGAAACAGCACGGGCCGGCCGTCATAATAGCCCCTGTAGGCAAATTCGCCCGGCGAGCCGCCACGGCACGTATCCGTATCAGGCTTCCTGAACCACGTGTACACTCCTTTCCAGCGCGTGACATCGCCTTTGGCCACTTTCTTTGTGCCTATGAGTTTATGATAGGACTTTGTCCATGAATTGCCTATGAACACCACGTCGTCATCGTCCACCATCGCACGAGAGCCGAGGCCGCAGGTGTCCATATGGCACGCCTGGTAGCCATGCTGCGAATGCTCTACAAACGTGTCGAACAGCGGGGCGGAAGCCTTCGTGAAGCGGTCGACATCCTGCTGTGGCGTCCACTGCGCGTAGGCGCCGCCGGGAGTAAGGGTCTCGGTCTCGCCTATCATCATCGACTGCATGCCGTAGTATCTCTCCACTGTTTCGGGCTTTTCACAGACAAACTCATGGCAGGCTTCCACCTGTATGCTGTTGCCCTGAACATAATATACCATGCGCTCGATGCAGAACAGACTGTCTGTCACCGGATGGTAAAGTCTGTTTTTGACTTCGACACGCAGCCTCTTGCATTCGGTGGCGCATCCGTCCTGCAGCACGCGCCCGTCGGCGCTCACAGCCACCGATTCGGTGTCGGCCGAACGCCGGTCGCCGTTCAGATGGTTGCCTCCGGTCCACCCCGCTCCTCCTATCAGGAACGGGCCTATATTGTCGCTTCCTGTGACGTTGACAGCCACCGAATCAAGCGACACCCTGCTGAAGGTGAACAGACGGTTGGCCATGCAGCTGGCAAACTCGACGTCGAAAGTACCGCCCTCCGGCGTAGTTTCATGGAAACGCACTTTTCCGTCGGAATAAGTAACGTTGGCGGCGTGCATGCACGCCGCCAACGAAGCTGCACACAATATTGTCGCAATCCTCGACATAATCAAAATCAGTCTTTAGCAGGCACGAGGGCGGAATTGCCGCGACGCTCCACGATGAAACGGGCAAAGCGGTCGGTGATGGCCTGGTTCTCAGGGCACTTGTTGTTAAACAAGTCGATAAGAGCCTTGCTGCCTGTGTAATATGCTATCGCAGAAGTAGCGTACACCCCGCGGCGCTCAAACGCATCCATATAGGCGTTCATGCGGTCGTAAGACGAATCTTCGATTCCGTACAGAGCCTTGGAGTCGCATTCAAACTCCATGGCCATGCCGGTGTCGAGAGCCACGTCGCATGCCACGTCGAGACGCACATCGGGGAGGTTTTTGTCAAAAAAATGGTTCGGCTGGTGGTAGGCGATGTCGAAGCCGTGCTCGCGCCAATGGTTGAAACCGCGGGCACGGAAATACGGAATCCACACAAACTGAAGTCCCTTTTCATGGATGTACGGAGCTATCTGCCGTGTAAAATCGGGAGTGCGGCACATGTCTTCGTCCACCCAATATATGCCCTGCAGCTCAAGGTTGCGGTAGCCTTTCTTCTCGAAACGCTTCACAAGCTCGTCTATGAACCAGCGGCACGCCGCAAGGCGGTCGTCGGCATTGTCAAAATCGAGCGCTTTGCCGTCAAGTTTGCCCCAGTCTTTCTGCCCGTGCATGGGTGTGAGCAGCGTAAGCACTATTTTATGCTTGAAGCCGGGATCGCCTATCTCTTTTTTATTAGCCTCGATGCATTTGTCGAGCGCGTCGAGCGACTTGCCCTTCTCGAACAATCGGCCGAGATACCACTCCCATTCGCTGCGACGGCCATCCTTGGACTGGTAGCCGGGAGCGAAATTGCGATCCACGCCGTCGGAAAATTCAAGGAAAAGGTAGCCGTCGAACAGCCAGTCCTTGCTGCCGTCGGCAAATGTGTGCGCCACATAAGGCTCAAACTGCTCCTGCGTCCAGTCGATGCGCTGTTTTCCGCCTTGATATATCAGAGCGAGATCGCGTATTTCGTTCACAGGAAATTTTTTCTTTATCTCCTTCAGGTCCGGCGCCTTGTAGCCTGCCGCCTCGGCCGCTTTTTTAAGCTGTCGGCGCTCCACGTGCCGGGCAATGCGGTCCATTATGCTGCGGTCGCGCGGGTCTGTGCTGCGCGACATGTCGAGAAATCCTTTGGTGCCGGAATAATAGGCCACCGCCGATTCGTCGAACACACCGCGCGCCTCGAACACGTCGAGATAGTCCACCAGGCGGTCGTAGTAGCTGTCGGGGTGAGAGTGCATCAGCACGCTCTTGCCCTGTGTCTCAAACTCCAGTTCAAGGCCGAGGCCGTATTTTTTCGATTCGTCGCACGACTGCACAAGCTGCGAATACGGTATTTCGCGTTCAAAAAAATAGTTGGGCTGCTGGTAGGCCATGTCGAAGCGGTACACGTCTTTCCAGTTGAATTTGTACTGCTCATTGTCCTTGTAATAAGGAATCCAGTATGTGCGCAGTCCCTTGCTGCGTATGAAATCGTTGATGGCCGGAATCATTTTCCCGGACGAATAAAGCGACTCCTCTATCCAGTATGTGCCCTCGAAGTCGAAATTCTTATAATCGGCTTTCAGGAAGCGTTCGATGAGTTTGCTCACATACCATTTCACGGCTTTCTCGCGGTCTTCGGGCTTGCCGAAGTCAAGAGCCACGCCGTCAAGTTTGCCCCAGTCTTTCTGGCCGATGTAAGGCGCCGGCACGCACAGCACCACCTTGTGGCGCATCGGCGGCTGCCCCAGCTCGGCTTTGGCGAGGGTAATGGCACTGTCAAGAGCGGCAAGTTTGCTATGCGGGTCGAAGGTCTTGTCGAGCAGCCATTCCCAGTCGGCACGCGTGGCTTTTTTGCCGGAAGTGCCGTTGCAGAAACCCACACCTGTGGAGCCGCTGCTGAATTCAAGAAACATGAATCCGTCGAACAGCCACGAACGGCGGCCGTCGGCATGCGTATGTGTCACATACGGGGCTATCTCGTCCACTGTCCATTCCGGCCGCTGGTCGCCTCCGGCATATATGAGCGCCATGTCGCTCGTCACATCCGTGCCGTAGCGGTTCACTTCCGTCTGAGCCATGGCGGCAAACGAAAAGGCACACGCTGCGGCAGCGGCAAAATATCGCATTTTCATACTATATTACAGGTATTTATCGGTTATTTCACAATCAGTTTTACAGTCTCGCCATGACCGTCGCTCACGACATATGCTCCGGCAGCGCAGGCAAACCGGCCTGCTCCGCTGTGCACACGCACGCCGTCCATAGTGTAGACGCATGCATCCGGGGCGGCAGCAGTAATGAAAATTTCTCCTCGGCCTGCATACGCGAACGGAATCATGACGTCGGCAACAACATCGTCGATACCGGCAGATATGGCAGCATGGCGTTTTTCCACAGTCGCGGCGATTCTGTCCATAGTGGCGTGGTTCACAGGGTCGGAACTCTCGGCCATGTCTATTATGCCTTTCGTGCCCGTGTAGTAGGCTACACAGGATTCTTCAAACACACCCTGCTCGTCGAACACGTCGAGATAGTCCACCAGACGCTGGTGAAAAGCAGGAGAATACTCGTTCAGGCCGTTGCTCGAACCGGAAGTCTCAAATTCCAGTTCAAGGCCGAGACCGTATTTTTTGGAGTCTATGCATGCCTGCTCAAGCTGCGAATACGGGGGCAGGTCGTCAGGATTATTGTTGTTGCAAAAGAAATAGTTGGGCTGCTGGTAGGCCATGTCGAAGTGGTATGTGTTGCTCCACTCGAATTTGTACTGCTCGTTGTTGGGGTAATAAGGAATCCAGTATGATTTCAGCCCTTTCGTGCGTATGTAGCTGTTCAGCGAAGCGATTATGTCGCTGTTGCTCCACAGCGATTCCTCCACCCAGTACACGCCTATCAGGTCGATGTTTTCGAAAGCAGCATTCTCGAAAGACTCCACAATCCGGTCTACATACCATTTTACAGCTTTCAGACGGTGCGAGCGCTTGCTGAAATCAATGTTTTCCCCGTCGAGTTCTCCCCATCCTATGTCCTGCCACTTACCGTCCTTCTTGCAGGGCGCGCAGCATGAAATCACCACTTTGTGACGCATCGGAGGTTCGCCCAGCGTTTTCTTCATATCGCCGATAAGTTCGTCGAGCGCATGCAGCTTGTATCCGTCGGCGAACATCTCGCCCAGCAGCCACTCCCAGTCGCTTTTAAGGCCCACTTTGTTATATCCGTTGCCGAACGCCACATTGCCGGCCGCAAATTCCATGAAAAGGAACGAATCAAAAAACCATGTACGGCGGCCGTCGGCGTACTCATGCGTCACATACGGCAGCAACTGCTCTTTCGTCCAGTCCGGACGATGGCTTGCGCCGGCATAGATAAGAGCCATGTCGCTTGTCAGGCCGTCGCGGCCGTACTTGTCCACCACCTTCGCGGCATCGGCGGGACAGGCCACAGCGCACGACAGCAATAACACGGTGGATATTTTCTTCAATATCTTCATTTCAATATATTTTTAAGTGTTTTCAGCAATGTATCGGCATAAGTCCTGAAACCGATGTCGGTGAAGTGTATGCCGTCCGACGAGCCGTCGCCATCGGCCGGCAGCAGCTCCTCGCTCTTTATGTAATATATGTTTTCCATGCCTTGCGATTTCAGTTTGTCGTACATGGATTTTATAGCTCTGTTCTTGGCGTTTATCACATCCGCAGTCACGGTGTCGAGCAACGCGTGCGAGAACATCGGGTCTTCAATGAACACCAGAGGCACGCCGGGACGCCTGTCGCGGAGTATCCTGACGAATTTTTCGGTCTTGCCTTCGATTTCCGGGACAAGCGCGTTCGGCACGAAATCGAGCACGTACACCGATGCGTCCACATCGGCCATCATTTCGGCTATCTCGTAATCGATATGCGCATTGGCGCTGAATCCCAGATTTATAGTCTCGCGGTCGAGCTCGCGTCGGATTATGTTGCTGGCGGCCATGCCCGGACGAGAAGCCGTTGCACCGTGGGCTATGCTGCTGCCGTATATCACCACAGGTTTTTCCATCTCCGGGCTTTCAATTGCCGGAGCGAGCACGCGGGCATCGGGCGACACACCTATTTCAAGCGATTTAAGCCCGTCGTACAGCGGCAGATGCAGCATATACTCCCTCATCTGCGGCTCCATATTGTCGATTATCAGCCATTCGGTAGGGTCGCCCATAGGCCGTGCCACACCGATGAAACGCCAGCGGCCTGCGTCGGTCTTCACATAAAGGTCGGCTCCGCGGATAGCCATAGACGCCATATGGGTCATGTCGTTACGCGTGAGCGATTCCCAGCGCAGAGCCATTTTCCTTGTGTCGCTGCGGAAACGCAACGCCATGCCGGATGTGTGCTGGCCGAGTTCGTAAAGCGCCTCGCGCGTGGCTTCTTTCCGGAATGCCGGGATGCGCGAATACAGCGGCAAGGAATCGCGGTACACCCTTCCGAGAACCGGAAACACACTGCCGTTCACCCACTTCATGTCGTTAAACGCATCAGGCTTGGCAGTTATGGTTTTGACCGGTGCCACAGGAGCCAATATGTCGTTGACTTTCCTTTCCGTGCGTTTCGGCACTTTAAACGTCACGACAGGCATGGCAGAATCACCGCCATGGCTGAAGGTCGCCACGTAATCCCCTTTGTCGCACACCCATGCAGAGAGCTGCTCGTCGAACGAGGCCAACTCCCCGTCGCGCACCAACAACGTGAGCCGCTGGCTCTCGCCGGGAGCGAGAAGACGCGTTTTGGCAAACGCGCGCAGCTCCGACACAGGCTTGGGCAAAGTGCTTTCCGGTGCCGACACATACAGCTGCACCACTTCCTTGCCGGGCACAGCCCCGCTGTTTGTCACAGTGACGCTGATTTCCGTGGCACCGCCACGCCGGCGGGCACGGGCATCGCTGTAGGCGAACGTAGTGTAGCTCAGTCCGTAGCCGAAAGGGTATGCCACCTCGCGGCGGCTCTTGTCGAAATAGCGGTAGCCCACATATATGTCTTCCTCATAGTCGGTATAGTCGAAATTGCGTCCCGACTCCTGCCCTACATACGGATAATTACGCGACGACGGCATGTCGGCATAGGCCATGGGGAATGTCATCGGCAAGCGGCCCGAGGGGTTCACATCCCCGCTGAGCACATCGGCCACGGCATGTCCGCACTCCTGTCCCGGAAACCACGCCATCACGATGGCGTCGGGCAGAGCGCTCCACGAAGCCGTCTCGACTGTACCGCACACATTCATCACCACCACTACCGGCTTGCCTTCGCGGTGGAATGCCTCACACACGCGTTCTATCATAGTCTTTTCGGCTGCCGTGAGATTGAAATCATCGTCGACACGACGGTCGGACGTCTCTCCCGACTTGCGGGCAAGCACCACCACGGCGGCTTCGCACGCCTTGGCCTCGCGGTTTATGAACACAGTAGCTCCCGACAGGTCCGGCTCGGGCACCACCACGCGGTGGTAGGACACACGCTGCCACTCCGGGCAGTCGGGCTGAGGGTCGAGCAGCAGTTCCTGCGCCTTGTTGTACTTTTCATAATAAGCGGCGGCAAGCGGGCTTATATTGTAACCGGCCTGCACAAGGCCGTCGCTGATGTCCACAATGTACTCCTTGTTCACATTGGACGAGCCTGTCCCGCCGGCTATCGACTTATAGGCCGACGCCCCGAACAGGGCTATTTTCGATCCGCGTTTCAGCGGAAGTATGTTCTTGTCGTTTTTGAGCAGCACCATGCTTTCGCCTGCAATTGTGCGCGAAGCCGCGGCATGGGCCTTTAGGTCGGGCTCGGTCTTATGCCATCCCTTTCCGGTGATGGAACGCGCCACGACACGCAGGACGTCGCGGACGCAGTCGTCGAGAGTCTCACGGCTCACAGCCCCGCTTTCCACGGCTTCTATAATCTCACGCACGATTTCCTCCTCGCCCGGCATCATCAGCGCCGTGCGGGCGTTGAGCAGGTCGGCAGTCGGACGGCGCACGGTCCAGTCGGTGAGCACGAGGCCGTCAAAGCCCCACTCGTCGCGCAGCAGAGTGCGCATAAGGTCGCGGTTGGTCTGCGTGAACTCTCCCGCTATTTTGTTGTACGACCCCATCACGGTCCACGGGCGGGCGTCTTTCACGCACATCTCGAAAGCCTTGAGATATATCTCCCTCAAAGCACGTCGGCTCATGCGGGCGTCGTTGTATTTTTTTCCGGTCTGTTGGTTATTGGCCACGAAATGTTTAAGGCTCGTGCCTATGCCTTTGTCCTGTATGCCTTTGATTATTTCCGACGCGAGGACACCCGTCAGATAAGGGTCTTCCGAATAATACTCGAAATTGCGGCCGCACAGCGGGTCGCGCATTATGTTGATGCCGGGAGTGAGCACCACGTCCACGCCATAGCAGCGCGCTTCCTCGCCCATAAGCTCGCCCTGCAGGCGCGCCATGTCGCGGTTCCACGTGGCCGCAAGAGCCGTGGTCGACGGGAAAGCCGTGCAATATGCCGGCTTGCCTCCGGGCGCATCGCTCTCCGCAAGAGGACGTCCCGTCGTGGGAAGCCCGAGCGAATCATATGTCACGGCCACATCCTGCCACGGCCACGGATTTATCCTCACGCCCACAGGCCCGTCGGCGAGATTGATGGAAGGAATCCCGAGAGCCTTCACAGGATATGTCCATCCGGCAGCGCCGGGAGTGTAGTGGCTCGGGGCGTCATCGCAACCCGGAGCACCGACAAGCAGACGCGCTTTCTGTTCGAGAGTAAGACGCTCTAATGTGGTCTCGAGGTCGCCTTCACTTATCGTCTGCGGCGGAATCGCGGCAGCAGACAAAACAACGGACAGGGAAAGAGCGATGACAATTCTTTTCATGACAGATTACATTTGAAAAAGGAGGCGCCGGCTGGCGCCTCCTTTTTACTGCTTTTGTTTATGAGTTATTTGACAACCACTTTCTGAGCTTTGTCGCCGGTCTTCACGATATAGAGACCTGCGGCGCACTTGATGCTGCCGGCGCCTTTTGCTACGAGCATGCCTGCTGCGTTGTAAACTTCGGCTGCAGCACCTTCCACGGTGATTTCACCCTTGCCGCCACGTACGGCCACGCTTTCCATGTCGCCGGTAACGTCAGTGATACCGCTCTGTTCAGGAGCTGTAAACTTCCACTGCGACATCACGCTGCCCTGGTTGTAGGTGTAGATGTATACAGAGCCTTTTTCGCCTTCAACGGGTTCAACGTTGAAGCACTGGAGGTTTGCACCGGGCTTGTAGAGCATGTTGTCCTCTGCGTCGAGGGCTGCATACTTCACTGCCACGAGAGCCGCCTTGTCGGTTTCGGGGTTGGAGACGGGAGTGTCGGTATAAGTCACCTTGGCGATTGCGAAGCCGTCGCCGCTGGGCACGCCTTTTTCAGCCTCGCCGGCTGCATAGACGATGTATTCCACACCATTCACTTCAAACACCATGAATCCGCCGATGGAGCTGTGGTTCGGGGTCACGAAATATTTACCGGTGTATTCCCATGCGTCATCAACGAGTTCATAGAGCGCGATACCGTTGCCTAAGCCGTTGAGAGACGAAGTTTCTGCGTAGAACGGGTTAGCGTACACGGCAAGTTTCGTACCGTCGCCGAAAGCCTGAACCTGACCGAGAGTCTGGTTGCCGGCAGGCTTGCCTGTGAACGCCTCGTGGATAGTCACAGGGATGTTGGATGTGTTGATGTGTTCACCGTCCTGATATGAGAACTCCGTGAAGATCTGGCCGGCGCCGTTATGAACGGCATGGATGGCGCAGAATCCGTTGAGAATGTCGCCCTGCACATGGGGGAGTGCGTCGAAGCGGCACTTGGGGGCGCCGGGCATGGCCACGTCCTTGATTATTTCGTCAGTCTCGCTGTCGATTACTGTGAGTTTGGCATTCTCAGAGAGATACCAGCCTGCACCTTCCGGGCCGGCCCAGCCGCCCACGTCGGAGCGGGAGATGATGTGGCCTGCGTCGTCGGCAGTGATCGACACCCAGATTTTGTCGTCTATCTTGATGTCCTTAGCCTTGCCGTCCTTGTCATAGACCTGCACTGTGCCGGTGTTGTGCACCTGAACATAGATTTTGCCGTTGGCACCTACGCCCGTACGGGCATTGGCGCCGAGAGGCGCGTGTTCGCAGCTGCCCCACACATTCGTCAGGGACTTGTCGTGACTGCCGGCCACATAGTCGGCTGCCATGGCGGGCACCGAAGCAAGCATGCCTGCGGCGATAGTTGCTGAAAGAAGTAATTGGTTCTTCATAATTAAAAATTTGAGGTTAATAAAATTGATTGATTAGTATTCATCGTATGATTAATTTCATTGTCTGCGCTCCTGCCTTGACGATGTACACTCCGCATGGCATAGTGGCCGTGGGTAGTTCCACACTGCCGGCGGCATCGTAGCGGCGAGACAGCATCATGTGGCCCGACAGCGCATACACGGCCACTTCGGCCGGTGCTGCAAGCGACAGCACCGCATTGCTTCCGGCGCTCACGTGGTTCGACAGCAGGCAATGGGCATCCGCGTCGGGAGCCACGTCGGTGATGCCCGACTGCCAGTCGCCGGCATAGACAGCTATCGAGGCTGTCATGGCGCCCGATTTGGCCTCAAGCCTGAACAGGCCCTCGCCGCCCACTTTCAGCGACGCTCCGTCCTGGCTTACACTGCCCAGCGCTGGCGCGCACGACAGCACGGCGCCCTTGACATTGGTGTCGACGAGCAGTCCGGCCTTGTTATAGCCATAGATTACGGGCGTATACGTTTGGCCGGGGTTGATGCGCTTCACAGGGTCGGCAAATGCGATTTCCGTCACTTCATTGTCGCCGGTATTGGGCGTGGTCACGAACCATCCGTTGCGCACACGGCGCAGCGAGCCGTCGCTGGGGCGGTTAAGCACCCCGAAGCGCTCGGTGTAGAGCGTGGACGAGCCGCCGCCGTCGAAATTCACGGCCTCGGTGCAGCCCGTGGCAAGCATCATGGCCGCAAGGTCTTTGGAAGCGCATCCTGCCGAGATGCCGCTGTTCAGTTTGTCTCCGTCGACGACGAGCATTACCATGCGGCGGCCGGTGGCGTCGCAGCCGAGGGCTGTGCGCGGACGGCGCGACTTCAGGTGGTCGAGCGCATCGTCGGTGTCGAGTATCACACCCTTTTCAAGCAGAAGCGGATTGCCGCCGCTCATTTCGCGCAGGCCGTTGCAGTAATGTTCCACGCCGTAGCCCTGGCCCTTGATGTTGAACGAGGTGCTGAGCCTGAACACATCGCCGGCTTTGGCGGCCTTCAGCATGTCGAACTGGCTTGATTTGGCCGACGAAAGCACTATGCCCCCCTCGGGTATGCTCATGTTGCCTTTGTTCACCTCGGGTGCCGACAACACTTCATACTCCGTGTAGCCTCCGGCGTCAATACTGCCGCCGAGTGGCTTCATGGCCACCTCCACTCCGGTTTCGCCGGATTCGGTGCCGGTAGTTTTGCCCCAGCGCCTGGTGTAGACAATGCTTTCGCCCTGCACGCGCGGCACATTCACATAGTCCGGCGAGCAGCCGCCCTTGCCGTTGAGCCGCGCGCTGAAATACGCCTGTGCGGTACCGAAATACACGGCGCCGTCCGAGTCGTAGCCGGCCGCGCGCCATGCGGTCGATGTCTTCGCCGTTTTATACACCTCGCCGTCGACAACAGTACTGCCGATTGGGCCGGTGGCGGAAAACAGGTCGGAATTGACGCCTGCGAAGTACACGTTGTCATGGTCGGCGTGCTGCGCCACCATGTCGGGCACGGTGAGGTTGCTGCGCAACTCGTCCTTGCCGCAGATGGTTTTTATTTCCACATCGGGATGGGAGAGGTCGGTGACGGTGTAGAACACACGCTGCTTCACCGGCCCGGCAAGGTCGACTATGGTGACAGTAGTGCCCGGACCCACACGGTAGTGGCTGAGCGTGTCCACGGCATATTCCACACCCTGCAGAGTCCATTTCCCCGAAGCGGAAGCCTGCAAAGCCACGGCAAAAGCCGCGAGAGAGAGCGTTATTGCAGTTTTTTTCATAAATCGATGCGTTTTGCCGAAATCGGCTGCATTGTTATCTTTTTGCCCGTAGGCAGGGTCACCTTATGCGCTTTCGAGTCGCTGTTGACAACGTACAGCACACGGCGTCCGTCGGGAGAAATCCATTCCGAACCTTTCACCATATAGTCGCCGCCGAACACAGGCACGTTGACATACGGGTTGTCGCCTTCAGGCACAAACTCGCGCACGTAGCGGCCGCCGATGAACACATCGTGCTGCTTTTTGCGGAACTCGGTGAGGTTTTTCAGGAACTTTGCCTCATAGGCGCTCTCGTCGTTGACCCACAGCAGGCGCGGGTCAACCCATCCGAGCTGGGAGCCGTAGAGCAGGCACTGCATGTTCTCGTGGCGGAAATCGCCTTTTGTCACGTCGGTGTAAGGCGTGTATGTATAGGCGCATGTCAGCGTGCGGTCGGAGTAGATGAGCGGATACAGAGGCACGATGCGGCACGACGGGCTGTGCGGCGTGTTCACAGTCAGCAGGATGTCGAACACAGGGATGTAGCACTCGGCGTTTTCCTCCGAGAACACCACATTGCCATCCTTAAGATGGTCGCGGCGCAGGTCGAGCATCATGTCGCGGTAGGCATGATACCAGAATTCGCCACCCCCGGCCGGATGCGGATGGTTGTGCGCATAGCACGGATAAGGCGCAGCGGCCGCTATCTGGTCGATGTACAGGCCGTCGGTGCCGAGGTTCTCCTGGATGCTGTCGGCGAGCTCAAGGATAATACCGCGCCATATCGGCGACGACGGACACGTAACCGTGTTAGGCACCATCGACGTCGGGTATGTCTCCGTGTAGAGGTTGCCGTCGGGACGGCGGCAGGAAGCGTCACGGCCGTTGCGGGCCTTGTAGCTGTCGGCGGCCGGATCCCACAGGCGCCCGTTGATATAGGGCATCACCTGGCAATTGCGCGAGCGCACCTGAGCTATGATGGGGGCAAACTCGGGTTTGGCCGGCAGATAGTCGGGATAATGGGAGTCATAGGGATGGTTGTGCCAGAAATACCAGTGAAAGGCTATGCCCTCGCCATAATAGTCGATGGCGCGGTTTACGGCCGTGACAGTGGTGTCGCCGAGGTATTTGGCACGCATCCACAGGTCTTTTTCCACCATCCATTCGGGGATGTCGCGTTCAGTGATTTTTTTCTTGCCCCACTCCGTGGTGAGCGCCCAGGGACGGTACCACTCTGTGGCGGCCTCGCTCCACCCTTCGGTATGGCGAGCGCTCACCGTGGTCCAGGGCACCTCGAAGCGGCCGTCCTTGCCGGTCCACCCCTCGGAAGCCACCGTATGGGTCGTGAATGTAGTCGCGCCCTTGCGTTCGTCCACGGTCATGAGTTTGCCGCATGCGTTATAGTCGCGCGGCGAATAGAAAAACACACCGCTGCCGTCGTCCACCATCATCATCTGCATGGAAGCGCTCCACGAAGGATAATTGGCTTCGTACACCGTGTCGCGGCGCAGTTTGTATTCATTGCCCCATCCGCCGGGAGTAATCACGCGGGCACTGTCGGGGCTGGCGAGCGCTATCGTGGGAAAGTTGAATTCGCTCACGCTCCATCCCTCGGGCAGCGATGCCGAAAGATTCCACGCCAGCAGCGGCGATGTCTCGCCGAGAGTGACACGCATCTCCACGGGATAGCCGGCGCCGTCGTAGTTCAGACGGGCGTCCCAGCGGAACACGAGTGTGGCCGACGAGTCGGTGCGCTCGGAGGTATAGCCTCTGTAGATGGCACACGAGGGTCTCACCAGGGGCGTCTCGCCCTGCGGGCCCCGGTAGATGATGGTCCACGGCAAAACGTTATCGCCGGGGCGCACCGTTTCCTTGCCGTCGGCAAACTTCATCGAGCGGATGTCGAATTTTTCGGCCGACGAGAATGTCACCGATGCCGAAGGGTTGGACAGACACACGGTCTCCGTCCCCGGAACCACCCGCACCTGAGCGGATGCCGCTCCGAAGAGCAGCATCGCCGGGCATAATATGACGAACAGTTTTTTCATTTAATCAATATCCTTCAGGATTTGTCAGGTTCGGGTCACGGTCGAGATCGGCGCGGGGGATGGGCCACCACTGGAAGCGGGGTTCCCAATGGCGCTGAAGATCGCGCGCTGTGAGTTTGTCCTTGAAATGCTCGAAGTTGGCCACGTCATTGATGTCGTGGCGCTGGGTAGTCTTGAAGTTAGGCACGTCGGCAGCCGTGAGGCCTTCGTAGCGTATCTCTTCTATGGGCTGGCCGTAGATGGGATGCTCGTTCAGTATGTCGCCTATCTGCCAGCGGCGGAAATCGGTGAACACCACGCCTTCCATGGCGAGTTCCACTTTGCGCTCGCGGCGTACGATCTGGCGCATGAGATCCTGGTTGCCTTTGCGGGCATTGTCGAAGTCGGGCATGCCTGCGCGGCGACGCACGGCGTTGATGGCCTCGTAGACGGATTCGTCCATCTCGCCAAGCTCGATTTTAGCCTCGGCATATGTCAGATACACCTCCGCCATACGCATTATGATGATGTCGATGGAGCTTTCCGAGAAGCTTTCGGTAAGGTCAGTATTGTACTTGTTCCACAGCAGGCCGTTGCCGGGTTTGGCGAACGATGCGCCCACGCCGGACACGTCAAGGTTGTTGCCGCTGTACCAATCGTTCGGTTTGCGGGGGTTCGGGAACATGCGGGTCTTGCTGTCGTACACATTCAGCACGGCTTTGTTGCCGGAAAGGGTGTACTGCATGGTATCGCCATGGCAGAGCAGAGTTTCGCGGAAGCGGGGGTCGCGGTTGGCCGACGGCTTTTTGGGATCATACAGCGGAGATTCGTCGATACGCTTTCCGTCCTTGCACTCGAATGTGCATGCAAGCAGCGACGACGGGAATCGTACGCTCGAGCCTCCCACAGTGCGCGAGGTGTGGCCGTAGCGCGTGCGGTGCACTTTGCGCGAGCCGGCCGTGGAATAGGGTATTTCCCAAAGAATCTCGTCGAGCACGTCGGCTTTTTCCTGACCGGCGAGTGTGAACAGGTCGTTGAACTTTCCTGCAAGATGGCGGTGGGCCATGGCCTCGGATGCGGCAGCGGCAGCCTTCTTGAAATACTCGCGGCCTTCGCCTCCGAAGTCAAGGCTGCCGGCAAAGAGGCAGTAGCGCGAGATGAGGGCATAGACTGCCGCACGGTCGGTGCGGCCGCGGTTGGCGGTTTTCCATGCGAGGTCGCCGGATTCGGCTATTTCGTTAAGCTCGGCCACGATATAGTCTGTGATTTCCTTCTTGTCGGTGCGTCCGGCGCCATACTGGTCGGGCGTCACAGACGAAGTGAAGAAAGGCACATCGCCGAAAGTGGTCATAAGATTGTAATAGGCGTAGGCGCGGATAAACTTCACTTCCGCAAGACGCGCCTTGTACATGTCGGACATATCGGAGCGGTCGGTCTTCGCGCCGTCGATTACCGAATTGGCACGCGCCACGATGTTGTAATGGCCGGCCCAGTAAGAGTTCACATAGCTCTGGTCGGGGGTCAGGCCGCCGCCGGCGCCGATGGTAGTGTTCTCCTGGTCCTGAAGGGCGTAGGGAGAGTAGACGTCCTGCACCATGGTGGGGGGCACGTCCCAGTTGAGATTGAACGGCACCAGGGCATATGCGCCGGTCACGCCTTCGTCCAGGCCGGCGTCAGTGCGGTAAAAGCCGTCGGAGTCATAGGCCGCGCTCTGCTTGTCAAGAAAGTCGGAGCATCCGGTCAGACCTACAGCGCCGGCCAACAGCGCAGAAAGTATATATATGTTGCGTTTCATTGATGTAGAGTGTTAAAAATCCAGGTTAAGGCCGAAGAGGAAAGTTTTGTTGAGAGGATAGCACGAAGCGCTGTTGCCGAAGCTGCCCTCGGGGTCGAAGCCTTCATAGAAGTTGTTGCCGCGGATGGTGAACAGGTTCTGAGCCGTCGCATACACGCGCACACGCTCTATCATGGCCTTTTTCGTCCATTTTTTAGGAAGTGTGTAGCCGAGCACTATGTTTTTCAGACGGCAGTATGCGCCGCTCTGCACCCACAGGCTGGAAGCGATGTTGTTGTTCAGGCCGCCGCTGTTGTCCACAAGCAGCAGGGGGAACTTGGCGTCGCGGTTGTCCTCCGACCATGTGTCGAGCTGATATTCGTACACTGTGCCGTTGCCGAGGAACGGGCGGGCGCCGGCTCCGGTGTAGAGCACATCCTTTTTGCCCACACCCTGGAAGAATGCCGAGAAATCGATGCCTTTCCAGTCAAGGCCGAAAGTGAGGCCGTACTCGTAGCGCGGCGAGGGGTTGCCGATAATCGTACGGTCGTTGCCGTCGATTTTGCCGTCGGGCACACCGTCGGGGCCGCTGATGTCGCGGAACTTCACGAAACCGGGCTTCACGTTCACCCTGTCGCCCATCACAGGCGAGTTGTCTATGTCTTCCTGCGACTGGTAGAATCCGTCGGCGATGTAGCCGTACCAGTTGCCGTAGGGATGTCCTTCGCCGGTGAAGGTGTTGCCGCTCTTGTATTCCAGTCCGTAGAGGTCGAGGACCTTGTTGCGCACGTCGGACAGGTTGCCGCGCACGAAATAGCTTACGTCGCCCACGCGGTCGTTCCAGTTCAGAGACAGTTCCCAGCCGATGTTGCGCATAGAGCCGGCATTCTGCCATGGCGATGACATGCCCACGAATTCCGGCACGGGGAATTTCTGAATCATATCGTCGATATGGCGCACGTAGAAGTCCACGCTACCGTTGAGGCGGCTGTTGAAGAATCCGAAATCGATGCCGACGTCATACTGGTTCGATTTCTCCCATGTGATGAGCGGATTGGCAAGCTGCACCTGGGCCACGCCGGGATAGAACTGCTTGTCGAACCAATAGCCGTAAGTGGGGTCGGCGCCGATAGCCGACACATAGGGGAAGTAGCTGTCGGTGATGGCCTGGTTGCCGAGGCGGCCATAGGAGGCACGGAGCTTGAAGTTGTCCATTACCTCGCGTGCCGAGTCCCAGAAGCTTTCCTGAGAAATACGCCAGCCGGCCGAAACCGAGGGGAAGAAACCCCAGCGCTCGCCCTTGCGGAAACGCGATGTGCCGTCGTAGCGGCCGTTGACTTCGATAAGGTAACGTTCGTCGAACGAGTAGTTGACACGGAAAATATACGAGAGCATAGCCCACGAATAGCGGCTGCTGCCGTTGGTAGCGGTGGATGCGTCGCCGTGGTTGAGGTCTTCGTAGCCGTCGTATTTGAAGTCCTTGCGGGCGGCCGTGAGCGACGTGAAGTTGCATTCCTCGCTCTGGAAAGCGGCCATGGCCTTAAGGTAGTGTTTCTTGGCAAAAGTATTCTCGTAGGTGGCCACCACGTCGAACTGCTTGAAAATCGATTTCGAGCGGTCTTCGCGCATGGACTTTACCTCGGAAGGATATGTGCCCTTGAACACGCCGCCTTCATACTCCTCGAAGTTGTCGGCGAAAGTGCGTGTTTCTCCGTCGTTGCGTTTGTAGTTGTACACGCCGAGAATTGTCATTCCGTCGAAAGGAGTGATGGTGAGCGTAGCCTTGGCAATGTATTCCGGAGCTATGCTTTTCGACGAGCCGCCGTCGTTGATGGTGGCTATGGGGTTGTTGCCCTGAAGACCGTAGCCCCATGTGCCGTCGGCGTTGACGCCCGACCATATGGGCTGGAACGTGAGTGCGTAGCCAATGAGGGTGTTGGAACCGCCGATGGGCGAAATCGCCTCGGCCTGACGCATGCTCATGTCGAGTCCGAGTTTCACGAAACGATTGATTTTCATGTCGGAGTTAAGACGCAGGTTGGTGCGCTGGAACTGGTTGTTCGGCACCATGCCGTCCTGCTTGTAGTAGCCGGCGGAGGCATATACATTGATGTTCTCGCTGCCGCCGCTCACACCCACCGAGTAGTTCTGCACCATGGCCGAACTCTTTATTATGGCGTCGCGCCAGTTGGTGTCGTGATAGGTGATGTAGTCCGGACCCTCATTGCGGTATATATCGATGATGTCGGTATATATGGGTTGCTGATCGTTGTTGATATTGGCCTGATCCACAGCTTCCATAAGGCCGATTGCGTCCACAGCCTTGGGAAGCGAAGTGGGTTTGTTCCAGCCCACATAGCCGTTGAACGTCACTTTGACACGTCCTTCTGCGCCACGCTTGGTGGTGACGAGGATTACGCCGTTCGATGCGCGCGAACCGTAGATGGAGGCCGACGCTGCGTCTTTCAGCACCGAGATGGATTCCACCTGGTTGAGGTCGATACGGTTCATGTCGCCTTCCACTCCGTCAATGAGCACAAGCGGGGAGGTGGTGGAGTTGAGCGAGCCGAGACCACGGATTTTTATGCTTGCAGCATCGCCGCCGGGAGCGCCCGAGCCCTGCACGGCGCTGAGGCCGGGGATGATGCCCTGGAGCGCATTGGCGCCGTTTGAAACGCTACGTTTCAATATCTCGTCACTTGTGACGTTCTGCACCGCACCTGTAAGGTTGATTTTCTTCTGAGTGCCGTAGCCCACGACAACCACGTCGTCAAGCACGTTGGCGCTTGCTTTCATGAGTATATTCTTGACGCATGCGCCTGACACTTTCACCTTTACAGGTTCCATGCCGACATAGGAGAACACCAGTTCCGTAGGGCCGTCAAGCGTTATGGAATAGTTGCCGTCTATGTCGGTCATCTGTCCTATTTTCTTGCCGCCCTCGGTCTGCACGGACACGCCTATCAGCGTTTCGCCGGACTCGTCGGTGACCTGTCCTGTCACTTTGAACGGCGCCCCGGATGCGGCAAACAAGATTCCTGACGAGAGGAAAGCCGCAATAAACAGCACAAGCCGGGCTTTTAGGGTTAATGCTTTCATTAAAGTAGGTTTATCGGTTAGTATTTTTTCGTTTAGATATTGTTTCGCCTTGTATGACGGGCATCTGTAGATGTAAGATATTTAGAGGAGAACGCGGCGTTTTCAAGATAATCGTCGAATGCGCGGCGGCGCGCTATGAAGCAGGCGCCTATCAGTCCGGCTCTTTCGCCGAACTCCGACAATACTATTTTCGTGTCCTTGTTCACAAGATTGAGAGAGTAGCGGCGCACAGCCATGCGTATGGGCTGGAGTATATAGTCGCCGGTCGAAGACAGCATGCCGCCTATCACCACCTTTTCGGGATTGAATATATTGATGAGGCCGGCAAGCCAGCGGCCGAGCTCACGGCCCACTTCCTCCACTAATTCTATGCACAGTAGATCCTCGCGCTCGATGGCTTCAAGCACATCGTCGAGCGTTATGGAACCGGAACTGAGATAGCGGTCGGCAATGATGGAATTGGCGCCTTCGTCGAGACGTGCCGTGAGCTTGCGCACAAGGGCGCTCCCCGACGCCTCCGTCTCGAGACAACCTTTCTTGCCGCAATGGCATATCACTTCGTTGTCGTAAGTCACCATGTGGCCGAGCTCGCCGGCAAAGCCGGATTTTCCGGTGCATATGTTGCCGTCGATTATGGCGCCGAGACCAAGACCCCAGCTGAGGTTGACGAACAGCATGTTCATAACGTTGCCGTTTTCGCCGTAAGCGTACTCGCCATAGGTCATGGCGCGGGTGTCGTTCTCTATGCACACGCGCACACCTGTTTTTTCAGAAAGGACATCAGACAGGGGCTTTTCATCGAAATTGAAAAGACTGTAGCTGTAGCCCGACACAGGATTGACGCGGCCGGATATGTTCACGTTCATGTTCAGCATCTGGCTGCGTGGCACAGATTGCGCATCGAGGAAAGAATTGATGATTTCGCAGAGACGCTCCAGCGATGCCATATTGTTGTCGAAATCGTAGGGCACGTTGATCCTTTTGTCCACGATTCCGCCGCCGAAATCCATAAGTCCGAGCGACACTGCGTTTTTCTTTATGTCTACGCCCACAAAATAACAAGACACCGGATTCAGCCTGTACAGGCTCGGGTTTCTCCCGCCGTTGGTCTCAAGCTTGCCGCCGCCTATAATCAGACCTGTCTCCGTCAGTTCGTCGACAAGTTTCGACACAGTGGGGACGCTAAGGCCGAGAACCTTCGTAAGATCCGTTATCGTGGCGGCGCCATGCTCCATGTGAAAAGCGATTATGCGCTTCTTCACAAGTGCGTTTTTCGTACCTTTTTCTATTTCGGCTAACAGAGATGCAGACATGTCTTATTATATATAATGTGTTTACCGTTGTTTAAGGTCGTCTTTGATGGTTTTCACATATTTTTCGGCAAAGTAAGAATAAAAAAACATATTATGCAAATTTTTTTATAAAAATTGGAGGCATTATTAAAATATTTTCAAAATTTGGTGAATTGATATTATTTATTTAATTTTGCCGTCGTAAAACACATGCAATAATTAATAATAGATGAACAACCGGCGCGACTTCATAAAAAAAGCCTTTCTCGCTTCTGTTGCAGCGGCTGCGTCGCCACAAATACTGGCGGCTTCGGAAGATGAAACAAATCCCTCCGCACAGGCGGGAGGAAGCGACAACTACATAGTGCCGAAAGGCAACGCGCTGAAAATCACGGGTACATTTCTCGACGAAATATCCCACGACATCCCCCACCAGAATTGGGGCGAACGCGAATGGGACTCCGATTTCCGCCACATGAAAGCCATCGGCATCGACACCGTGATAATGATACGTTCGGGCTACCGCAAGTTCATCACCTACCCCTCGGAGTACCTTATAGGAAAAGGATGCTACAGGCCGGGCACCGACCTGCTGGACATGTTCCTCAGGCTCGCCGACCGCTACGGCATGAAATTCTATTTCGGGCTGTACGACTCGGGACACTACTGGGACACCGGCGACCTCACCCTCGAGATAGACCGCAACCGCTTTGTCGTGGACGAAGTGTGGGAGCGCTACGGCTCGCGCCACGAAAGCTTCGGCGGCTGGTACATCAGCACCGAGATAAGCCGCAAGACAAAAGGCGCCATAGAGGCTTTCCACACGCTCGGCAAGCAATGCAAGGACGTGTCGGGCGGCCTGCCCACGTTCATCTCGCCGTGGATCGACGGGAAAAAAGCAGTGATGGCCGCAAGCGCCACCCTGTCGAAAGACAACGCCGTGTCGGTGCGTGAGCACGAAAACGAATGGAACGAGATTTTCTCGGGGATACACGACGTCGTGGATGCGTGCGCATTCCAGGACGGCCATATAGACTATGACGAGCTCGACGCCTTCTTCGAAGTGAACAAACGGCTCGCTGACCGCTACGGCATGCAGTGCTGGACGAATGCCGAGACCTTCGACCGCGACATGCCCATAAAATTCCTGCCCATAAAGTTCGAAAAACTGCGCCTGAAGCTCGAAGCTGCAAAACGCGCCGGCTACGACAAGGCCATCACATTCGAATTTCCTCATTTCATGAGCCCGCAGTCGGCCTATATTCAGGCCGGCCACCTCTACAACCGCTACAGAGAATATTTCGACCTTATCTGAACCTGACCTGACAATTAACCCCTACCCGAAAATTGACATGGAAAACAAAAACAGCGTGAGCTTTGGCTATGTGGTGTTCCTGACGGTAGTAGCAGCCATCGGCGGCTTCCTCTACGGCTACGACACTGCGGTGATTTCAGGCACTATAGCCATGGTATCGGCTCAGTTCGGCCTCGACACCATGCAGCAAGGATGGTACGTCGGATGCGCATTGGTGGGCAGCATAGCCGGAGTGGCATGCGCCGGCATCCTCAGCGACTACGCCGGACGCCGCAACGCAATGCTTGTGTCGGCCGTGCTGTTCACTGCGTCGGCCGTCGGATGTTCACTGGCCGACAGTTTCGACTGGCTCGTGGCCTACCGTATAATTGGAGGCGTAGGCATCGGCGTGGTTTCCATAGTCTCGCCGCTTTACATTTCCGAAGTGTCCGTGGCGCGCTACCGCGGCAGCCTCGTGTCGGCCTACCAGCTCGCCATCACCGTGGGTTTCCTCGGCGCATACCTCGCCAACTACATGCTGCTGCAGCTCGCACCGGGATTTGCCGAATCGTCGGCCATAGTCGCAAAAGTGTTCTCGCACGAAGTGTGGCGCGGAATGCTCGGCCTTGAGACCGTGCCTGCCATGATGTTCTTCATCACATGTCTCATCATCCCCGAATCGCCTCGCTGGCTCATACTTAAAGGCCGCACTTCGGCCGCAGCCGCAGTGCTCGGCCGCATATACCGCGACACCGGCGCTGCCGAAAGCGAAAAACGCGCCATCAGCGAATCGCTCCGATCCGAGAACAAATCGGAATGGCGCGAACTGCTGCGCCCCGGCATACGCAAGGCAGTGGTAATAGGCGTGTTCATCGCCATCCTCGGACAGTTCATGGGCGTAAACGCCGTGCTCTACTACGGCCCCACCATATTCGAAGACAGCGGTCTTTCGAGCGGCGACTCGCTTTTCTACCAGGTGCTCGTGGGTTCGGTGAACATGCTCACTTCCGTGCTCGCACTCGTAATCATCGACCGCGTCGGGCGCAAGACCCTCGTCTATTTCGGCGTGAGCGGCATGATTCTGTCGCTGCTCCTCATTGCCCTCTACTTCATTTACGGGCAGGAGGCGGGCCTGTCGCCGGTGGCGCTGCTCGTGTTCTTCCTCCTCTACATCTTCTCCTGCGCAATATCCATATGCGCCGTCATCTGGGTGCTGCTCTCCGAAATGTACCCCACCAAAGTGCGCGGCCTTGCCATGTCGATAGCCGGATTCTCGCTGTGGATAGGCACATACCTTATCGGACAACTCACGCCGTGGCTGCTTGCCGAACTCACACCGGCCGGAACATTCCTGCTCTTCGCCGCCATGTGCGTGCCGTATATGATAATCATACGCTTCTTTGTGCCGGAGACCACCGGCCTGTCGCTGGAGCAGATCGAAGGCATATGGCTTGAAAAAAGAATTAAAAAATAACACACCATACGATGAAACAATCATTTAAAGAGCTTGCCGCGCAATACCGCGAGGAACTTTTCGGCAGCGTGCTGCCTTTCTGGCTGGAAAAATCGCCCGACACGGAGTGCGGAGGATATTTCACCTGCCTGGACCGTTACGGCAATGTATACGACACCGACAAATTCGTTTGGCTCCAGGGCCGCGAAGTGTGGATGTTCTCTATGCTCTACAACAAGGTGGAAAAAAATCCCGAATGGCTTGAATGCGCCATCAAGGGAGCCGAATTCCTGAAAAAATACGGACACGACGGCAACTACAACTGGTATTTCTCGCTCACACGCGACGGACAGCCGCTCGTGGAGCCCTACAACATATTCTCCTACACATTCGCAGCCATGGCATTCGGCCAGCTGAGCATAGCCACAGGCAACAAGGAATACGCCGACATCGCGAAAAAGACTTTCGACATCGTGCTGTCGCGCGCCGACAACCCCAAAGCAAAATGGAGCAAGGCACACCCCGGCACACGAGACCTCAAGAATTTCGCCCTGCCGATGATTCTGTGCAACCTGGCCCTGGAAATCGAACCGCTGCTCGACCCCGAATACCTCAACTCCACGATAGAAACCTGCCTGCACGAAGTGCTCGACGTGTTCTACCGCCCTGAACTCGGCATAGTAGTCGAGAATGTCACCGCCGACAACCAATTGTCCGACACTTTCGACGGACGCCATCTCAACCCCGGCCATGCCATCGAGGCAATGTGGTTCTGCATGGACCTCGGAGTGCGCCTCGGGCGTCGCGACGTAATCGACAAAGCCGTCGACATCACACTGACAATGCTGAAATACGGCTGGGACGAGCAATACGGCGGCATCTTCTATTTCATGGACCGCAAAGGCTGCCCTCCACTCGAACTCGAATGGGATCAGAAACTCTGGTGGGTGCACATGGAAACACTCATCTCACTGCTTAAAGGCTACAAACTCACAAAACGCCCGGAATGCCTCGAATGGTTCGAAAAGGTGCACGACTACGCATGGTCGCATTTCAAAGACACCGAAGCGCCCGAGTGGTTCGGCTACCTCAACCGCCGCGGCGAAGTGCTGCTGCCCCTCAAAGGCGGCAAATGGAAAGGCTGTTTCCATATCCCCCGCGGCCTGTTCCAATGCTGGCAAGTGCTCGAATCCCTCGCGGCAGAAGAATCTTAAACTGACAGGAATGAAAAAACATATTTTATGCGCCATGGCGTGTGCCGCATCCGTTCTGGCGGGATGCACAGGCAAGTCCGTGCAGGCATCCTACGGCATCATTCCGCAACCGCAGGCCGTGGACGAAGCGTCTGGCGAACCGTTCAGACTCTCGTCGTCCACCACCATAGCTTACCCTGAAGGAAACGAAGGCCTTGCCAACGACGCCGAACGCCTCGCCGAATACATCGAGCAACTGACGGGCCACCGCCTCTGCGTGTCGACAGACACTGCGGCCGCCGGAGCCATCGTGCTCAAAGACGCCCTGCAGAGCGAAAACCGCGAAGCCTACAAGCTCACAGTGGACAGCCGCAACATCGACATAAACGGAGCAAGCGCCGCAGGAGCATTCTATGGCATCCAGACACTGCGCAAATCCATTCCGGCGGCATCATCCGGCGGCGCCGACGTGATGTTTCTTCCGGTCACGATAAGCGATGCTCCGCGCTTCGCCTATCGCGGAGCCCATTTCGACGTGTCGCGCCACTTCTTCCCGGCCGACTCCGTGAAGGCGTTCATCGACATGCTCGCCCTCCACAACATCAACACCTTCCACTGGCACCTCTCCGACGACCAGGGCTGGCGCATCGAAATCAAAAGCCGTCCGGAGCTCACGGAAAAAGGCTCTCGCCGTCCATGCACCGTAATAGGACGCAACTCGGGCGTGTTCGACAGCATACCCGTGGAAGGATTCTTCACACAGGAGCAGGCCCGTGACATAGTGCAATACGCTGCCGACCGCCACATCCGCATAATCCCGGAAATAGACCTGCCCGGCCACATGCTGGCGGCCTTGTCGGCCTATCCGGAACTCGGCTGCACAGGCGGCCCGTATGAGGTGTGGGGCCAGTGGGGCGTGGCCGACGACGTGCTGTGTGCAGGCAACGACTCCACACTGGCATTCATCGACGACGTGCTCGGCGAACTCGTCGACATCTTCCCGGCGGAATATTTCCACATCGGAGGCGACGAATGCCCGAAAACACGCTGGGAGAACTGCCCCAAATGCCAGGCACGCATCCGCGCGCTCGGCCTTAAATCCGACGCGTCAGGCTCCAAGGAAGCAAAACTCCAGAGCTACGTGATGAACCACGCCGCAGCGCTGCTGCGCGAAAAAGGACGTCGCGTCATCGGATGGGACGAAATTCTCGAAGGCGGAGTCGACGGCGACATCACCATCATGTCGTGGCGCGGACAAAACGGCGGCATTGATGCCGCACGCCGCGGACACGACGTGATTATGACTCCCAACACATACCTGTATTTCGACTACTACCAGACAGCCGACACCGAAAACGAACCGCTCGGAATAGGCGGCTACGTGCCCATCGAAAAAGTCTATTCGCTGGAACCCGTGCCCGCCGAACTGGAAGGCGCCGAGCGCGACCGCATTCTCGGCGTGCAGGCCAACCTCTGGACGGAATACATCAAGACATTCAGTCACGCACAATATATGGAACTACCGCGCATGGCGGCCCTCAGCGAGGTGCAGTGGACAGACCAGGGTAAAAAAGATTATGATAGGTTTGTGGAACGTCTGCCGCAGCTGCTTGACCATTACCGCGCAAACGGCTATAACTATGCCACGCATGTATTTGACGTCAAAGGCGAACTAAAGCCCGACAGCGTCGCCCGTGCGGTTTCCATAACTCTTTCGACGGTGGACAACGCCCCCGTCCGCTACACCCTCGACGGCTCTATGCCCACGGAGGAATCGGCGCTCTACGAGTCGCCCGTGCTAATCGACACCACAGCCACACTCATGGCTGTGGCCGTGCGCCCGTCAGGCATGAGCAACGTCTACAAAGCGTCGGCATCATTCAGCAAGGCATCGTTCGCCGAAGTAAAAGAGATGTCCGAGCCGCACCCCTCCTACAAAAGCGGAGGACGCGCATCGCTTGTCGACGGCATATTCGGAAGCAACGGCTACAAGGACGGCCTCTGGACCGGATTTACCGCCCGCGACCCCGAAATCGTCATCGACCTCGGCAATGCACAAAAAATCAGCAAGGTCACGCTGCGTTCTCTCGTGCACACCGACAACTGGATTTTCGACATGCGCGGAGTGCGCATAGCCGTGTCAGCCGACGGCCACAAATTCAACGACGTGGCATCGGACACCTACCCCGCCCTGTCCGCTCCCGCCCACGAAATCGTGTCACGCAACCTTTATTTCGGTCCCGTGGAAGCACGATACGTGAAAATATCGGTGGAAATCGAAAAATCCATCCCCGCATGGCATCCCGGCAAAGGCGCATGCAGTTTCTTCTTCACCGACGAAATACTCATCGACTGACTGCTGCCGCCACACACACTCTCTCTGCGCCCCGCTCAAAAAGTGCGGGGCGCTTTGCATTCTCACGCAATTGATATATTTTTGCAACATATATACGTATTATCAACGCCACCATGAAACACTCGCTGATACTTCTCGCCGCCGCTGCCTTGCCGGCATGTATGTGCGCCCCCGCTTCGGCTTCCGAGCCGGGTTTGCGCCACGTATTCGACATACACGCCCGATGCGCCGACGCCATCTGCACGGGCGACACTCCGCACGGACGGCGCATAATGATACCGATTGTAGGCGGCGAAGTGACGGGCCCCGGCCTCAACGCCGTGATTCTGCCAGGCGGCGCCGACTACCAGCTCACCGACACCGCGCAGCACCGCACCGAATTCCGCGCCGTCTACACCGTCATGACACCCGATTCTGCATATATCAACGTGGAAAACACAGGCATAAGCTTCTCACGCGACGGAGAATACTACTTCACCACCACCCCCTCCTTCGAGGCCGACAAAAACGGCCCCTACCGCTGGCTCAACGATTACATCTTCATCTGCCGCCCCGTCAACTTCGCTCCGGGAGCCGTAACGCTGCGTGTATGGCAGGTGCTGTGACGCATCAATGATGGTGATGCCGATGATGCTTCTTGTGCTTTTTATGTTTGTGTTTCTTGTGCTTTTTGTAATGGCCGTGGCCGTCGAAGTCATATACACACTCGTGCTCGATGCCTCCGAAAGCATGTATGCTCCCGCACGACGGCATGGCCACCCCCAAAACAAAGCAGGCTGCGAGCGCCGCTATGGCGGCGCGCAACCTGCGGAATTTTATGTCAGTTCTCATAAGTGTCGAAACGTATTGTTTAAATAAATACGTTTTCAGGCACAAAAAAGTTTACGGCGGCGCAACCTATTCCTCCACATAGCGGCGCAGAGCGTCGCGCCATATGGCATAGCCGGGGGCAAGCAGGTGCAGGCCGTCGTTGGTGAGGTCGGCGCGCAGGTTGCCTTCTGCGTCCGCGAAAAGGCCGTGTATGTCTATCCACGTGGCTCCGGCGCTCTCCACCACAGGGCGCAGCAGGCGGTTGACATCGCGCACTGTCTGTTCTTTGCCGAAAACGGCCTTGTAGCGCCCGAAACTGTTGTTGATGGGCAACAGCGACTGCACATATAGCTTCGTGGTGGGCGTGGCGCGGCGAATTTCACCGATGAGTCCGCCGAGCGCCGACACTATGGAGTCGGCGGAAAGGTCGTGGCTTATGTCGTTGACGCCGCACAAAAGGAAAATTTTGGCCGGACGGCCGTTCACAATTGCCGGCAGACGCTCGCGCAGGCCGTCCACCACATCGCCGTTGATGCCACGGTTCACGATGTGCGGATTTCCGAACAGCTCGTGCCACTCACAGCCGTGCGTGAGGCTGTTGCCTAAAAACACTATCGACGTGCTGTCCGTGCCCAGCATTTCAAAAAGCGATGCCCGCTGCCCCCAGAGCTCGCCCCGCTGCGCATGGCAACAACGACAGCAAAGCATGGAAGCGAACACGGCTATGGCAGAGACGATGGCTGCTGCACGCTTATTCATGGCCTTCGCGGTACGTGTCCACGGCCTTTTTCACAGAACCATGCATCAGCAGCAGACGCTTGGCTTCGTCGTAGGGCAGACCGAGTTCCTCCACTACCATGCGGGTGCCGCGGTCCACGAGCTTGGCGTTGCTCAGCTGCATGTTCACCATCTTGTTGCCCTTAACGCGGCCCATCTGAATCATCACGGAGGTCGTGATCATGTTGCATATCATCTTCTGCCCCGTGCCGCTCTTCATGCGCGAACTGCCCGTGACATACTCCGGTCCCACCACCATTTCGATGGCGATGTCGGCGGCAGCGCTCACGGGAGCGTCGGGATTCGACGTGATGGCGGCAGTGAGGATGCCATGGCGGCGGCATTCCTCAAGAGCGCCTATCACATAGGGAGTGGTGCCCGATGCGGCGATGCCTATCACGGTGTCGCGTTCGTTTATGCCGAATGCTTCAAGGTCGCGCCAGCCCTGCAGAGTGTCGTCCTCGGCATTTTCGATGGGCGAACGCAGAGCCTTGTCGCCGCCGGCTATTATGCCTATCACCCACGACGGGTCCATGCCGAACGTAGGAGGAATCTCCGAGGCGTCGAGCACTCCGAGGCGTCCCGACGTGCCGGCGCCCATATAGAAAATGCGGCCGCCGCGCTTCATGCGGCTCACAATGCCGGTGACAAGCTCCTCTATCTGCGGAATGGCTTTCTCCACGGCCAGCGCCACCTTCTTGTCTTCGTTGTTAATGTCGCGCAGCAGTTCGCCTACGCTTTTCTTCTCAAGATCGTTGTAAAGAGAGGGTTGTTCGGATATTTTTTCGAATGCCATTGTTTTTACTTGTTAAGAGTGGAACTTGATGAGTCCTTCCATAGGACTTTTCAGCACGGTACCTACGCTGTAGCCGCATTCGCGGGCGGCTTCGGCGAGAACATCGCGGTAATAATAGGCTATGGAACCTATGAAATTGACTTCAGGAGCGCACCGGCCTGCGTAGTGCGAGATATTGCGGCGGAAGAAGGCCTTGAACGAACCGAGCACAAGGTCGTGCACTTCCTTTTCGTTTATATTTTCTATCAGGAACGGGGTGACGGATGCCAGAAAGCGGTTGCCCTGCGGCTCGCGGTATACCTTGCGTATGATGTCGAGCATGGTAAGGTCGTATTTGCGCAGGAATTTCTCGCACAGCTCCGCCGGCAGCTGACCTTTGAGCACATCGCCCACAAGCAGTTTGCCGAGCACGGCGCCGGAGCCTTCATCGCCGAGGATGTATCCGAGCGGCGACACATTGTCGCATATCTTTTCTCCGTCGTAGAAACAGGAGTTGGAACCGGTGCCGAGGATACAGGCTATGCCGGGACGGCGCCCGCACAGAGCGCGCGCTGCGGCGAGCAGGTCGGTGTGCACCTCCACGTCCTGTGCATTGATGCTGGCGCGTATCGCACGCTCCACATTAGCGCACACTTCCGGCGAGATGCATCCGGCGCCATAGAAGTACACCGCCTCGATTGCGTCGGCGTAGCACCCGAGTTCGGGCACAAGTTCGGCCGCCATGCGGGAGCGCATTTCCTCCTCGGTGAGCATCACGGCATTCATGCCGCAGGTGAACACCTGCTTTTCCACTATTCCTTCGCGGACAACACACCAGTCTGTCTTGGTGCTTCCGCAGTCTGCGATAAGTATCATATTTTTATGTATATTTTCTTTTTATATAGTACCAGACCCACGCACCAGTTGAGAAGCACAAAGGCCACGGCAAACAGAAGCGAAGCCAACGTCTCGTTGCCGCCGGCGCAGGGCACACACACAGCATTGTAAATCCAGCCCTTTATGCTGATGACGCCCGTTTCGGCCTCGGCCCAGGGCACTTTCACCACTCCCGACAACACGCTCAACACGGCGGCAAGGCAGTAGAGAAACAGCGGGTTGATGCCGAACACCTCGAAGAAGCGGCACCATCTGCGGTGGCCGCGCATGTCGATAATCCATATCAGCAGCGCAAGCAGGCTTGAAGCAAGGCCGCAAGTGGTGAGCACGAAGGTGGGCGACCATATTTTCTTGTTGAGGGGCATTCCGTAACTCAGCAGCAGACCGGCGAACGTCAGCACCGTGCCCACGATGAACAGGCGGCAGATGCGCTCGCGGTTGTCCTTCACCTGCATTATCATGAATCCGCAAAGGAAGCCTATAAGCATATGGGCTATGCTCGGCAACGTGCTCAACAGACCCTCAGGGTCGAATTTCAAGGTCACGCCTCCCACCACGTCGGTATACATATGGGCGGGACCCATCACCTTGTGATCCACGATGGATATTATGTTCGAGTCGGAAAACTCAAGCCCGTTGCCCACCAGGAGCACCACCCAGTAGAGAGCGAGAAGCCCGCCGGTAGTCCATGCAAGCGCACGCCGGCTCATGGCAAGGGCGAGCAGCGAACCCGCGCCGTAGCATATGGCCAGACGCGGCATCACGCCGAGCACGCGTATACTGTCGAACGTCAGCACCGCATCGGACAAGGAAGCCCCGTTGGCTATGCCACGCAGGAAAAGGCTAAGCCACGCTATGGCCACGCCTATGAAAAATATCACGACAGTGCGGCGCAGGATTTTCATGCACGCCGCGCCCGACAGCCTGAAATCATATTTGCGTAGCGACATATAGGTGCTCACACCCATTATGAACATAAAGAACGGAAACACGAGATCGGTGGGCGTGAGGCCGTGCCACTCGGCATGCCGGAGCGGGGCATAGATATTGCCCCACGAGCCGGGATTGTTCACGAGTATCATGCCCGAAATGGTGAGACCGCGCAGGATGTCGAGCGCCAGCAGGCGCTGTGGTTTCTTTTTCTCAGTCATCATTTTTCAGTTTTGCCGTGGTGCAGGCGTACACCAGGTATGCTATTGATTTGTAAGGAATGCCGCTGTTGTCAGTGAGCCCTATCTCACATGTGCGCGAGTTGGAATAGCCTTCGCGCGCGCCTGACGCCTCGATGGCCGGACGCAGTTTGCGGAGCCCCCATCGGTTGAGTTCCGGATATGTGAAGCCCTTGTCGCCCGCAAATCCGCAGCAGCCCACTTCGGCCGGGACGGTTACATTGCGGGAGCACATACGCGCCAGATCCACGATTTTGCCGGCAAGACCCATGCGGCGCGTGGAGCATGTCACATGCACGGCCACCGGCGTGTCGACAGGATGGAATTCCAGATACGGCGCAAGATAATCGTGGATAAACTCGGCAGGCTCATAAAGGTGCATTTTCTTTATATGCTCGCGCATGCGGTGCAGACACGGACTCTGGTCGCAAAGCACCGGAATGGTTCCATGCTCCGAAGCCTCCCACAGGGCGGCTTCGAGTTCCGCAGTCTTCGCATCCGCAATGTCAGGCATGCCCTTGCTCTCCCATATCATGCCGCAGCACAGCTTATCCATTCCTTTCGGAAACACGACCTCGAAACCGGCCTTGTCGCACAATGCCACCACCACCTGCATGAGTTCCGGCTGCTTCTTTCCGTCCTCGGGCAATGCACCCATGGCCCGGTTGAGACAGGATGGGAAATATACCACACGCCGCCGCGCGCCCTTATGGGGAGCGGCGGCGACAACGCGTGCAGGATGCGACGGACCCGGGAGCGCCGGAGTCCACAGAGGAAGCCCCATGCGGTGCATCACACGGCCTGCTATACGCGTAGCGTCGTCGCCCAGCATGTCGTGGGCCACACGAGCCCCGGCCAAAGTGGCACGCAGCGCCCGGCTGACTCCTCCGAGATGGCGCGCGGCGTAATCCCCCGCGCGATAGCCCATGGAACCAATGGGCAACCTGCGCTCGCGCAGACGGTGAACGAGGTCGGCTGTGTTGATGCCCATCGGGCAGGAAGTGCTGCACAGGCCGTCGCCCGCGCATGTGTCAAGTCCGTAATAGCGGAAATCACGCTCGAGCGCCGCTGCGTCGGCGGCCGCATCACGCGTGCCGAGCGAACGCAGGCGCGCTATCTCGCGCGACACCACTATGCGCTGGCGTGCCGAAAGCGTCAGCCCGCAGCTCACACAGTTCACCTCGCAGAAACCGCATTCTATGCAGCGATCCACGGTATTGTCCACGGCTGGCATGGGCTTGATGTCGCTTATGAAACATTCCGGGTCGTCGTTGAATATGACTCCGGGATTGAGAATCCCGCCCGGATCCATGGCCTTTTTCAGGCGTTTCATCATGGCATAGGCTTTCGGCCCCCACTCTTTTTCTACGAACGGAGCCATGTTGCGACCCGTTCCGTGCTCGGCTTTGAGCGACCCGCCGAAACGGTCCACCACAAGATGTTCCACTCCGAGCATCAGGCGGCGGTAGCGCTCCACTTCCGCCTCTGTGTCGAAACTCTGCGCTATCACGAAATGGAAATTGCCTTCAAGGGCGTGCCCGTATATGCAGGCGTCGTCATAACCGCAGTCGGCTATAAGGTCGGCGAGAGCCACTGTGGCATCCGGAAGGTCGTCGATGTGGAAAGCCACGTCCTCTATCAGCACCGTAGTGCCTGCCGGACGCGTTCCGCCCACTGCCGGAAACACTCCGCTGCGCATGCTCCACCATCTGCCGGTCTCGGCAGGGTCAGCCGAAAAATAGGCATCCCGCACAAGGCTGAAACGGCCCACCACGGCCATGATGGCGTCTATATTCTCCTGCAGAGCCTCTGCAGTGGCGGCTTTGGTGTCAAGCAGCAGAGCAGTCAGGCCAGGAGTCACACCCTCGGTGCCTACGCTCGCGAGCGACTTGGCGTCAAGCAGCTCGCAGCTGTCGACAGGAGCACCCTTGCGCATAGCCACAACGGCTTCGGCGGCCTCGCGCATACTCCCGAAATAGAGCATCGCGCTTGCCGCGAAAGGCATCACCGGCGAGGTGGCCATAGTGACGGAACTGATGAATGCGAGCGTGCCCTCGCTGCCCACTATGCAGTGCGCTATTATGTCGAACGGGTCGTCAAACATCACGAAAGGCCGCAGATTCAGACCCGTCACATTTTTTATGCTGTATTTCCGGCGTATCAGAGCCTCCAGTTCGGAATCGGTGCGGATGTCGTCGCGGATTCTCCCGATTTCAGCCAGCAATGCGCCGTGCGTGGCACGGAACGACGCACGGCTCACCTCGTCGGCCGTGTCGAGCACTGTCCCGTCGGCAAGCACTATCCGCACCGAGCGCATCACGCTGTCGCTGTTGGCGTGCGTGCCGCAATTCATGCCGGAGGCGTTGTTGGCCACAATGCCGCCCACCATGGCCGAACGCTTCGATGCCGGATCGGGGTCGAACTTTCGGCCATACGGGCGCAGGATTTCATTGACACGCTCGCCTATTATGCCGGGTTGCAAGGTGATTGTCTCCGCTCCGGGACCTATGGAATAACCTTCCCAGCGCTTCTCGGCGAGCACCAGCACGGAGTCGGTGACAGCCTGTCCGCTGAGACTCGTGCCTGCCGCACGGAACGTCACCGGCGTACCTGTGTCGGATGCCGCACGAAGAATGCCGCACACTTGCCGCTCTGTGTCGGGACGCACCACAAGCTGCGGAAGCAGCCGGTAAAATCCTGCGTCGGTGCCCCATGCGAGCCTGCGCAGTCGATCGGTGTAAACCTCCGGACGAGGTTCTATTCTGCCTATTTCTTCAAGGAAGGACTTCATTGTGTCAGAAAAAATCCGGAATACCCCTGGCCAATAAGTGTCAGGGCTACTTATAGAGATGATATTTGGAGGATGCCGCGCGGAAAGGCTCCACATCCTTGTTCCAGTAGGGTGCCATGTCGGCCACGCTGTGCCGCTTCGTGAACAGACGGCGTATCTGTTTGCTGCCGGTCACCTTGTCGAACATGCCGAAACGTTTGGCCGCCTCCGGGGTGTCCATCACACGGCGGTCGGGATACATCGCCGCCAGTTCCTGCATCACGTAGAACTGCACAAGCGTCAGCGGTGCGGCTTCGGCGTCGGTCACATATATTTCCACACCCTGCAGGTTCTCGCCTTTGCCCGTACTGTAGAAAGGCTTGATGTGAATGGGACGGAACATGACTCCAGGAATTTCAAGCGCATTGAGACGTCGGTTCAGTTCGGCAGCGTCTACCCAATCGGCAGCAACGAGTTTGAACGGCATTGTGTAGCCTACGCCGATGCTGACATAGTACAGCTCGCCGAGTATGCCTGTGGCGGGATAGTACAGCGCCGACTCGGCATTGGGCTGATGCGGCGAAGGAAGCACCCACGGCATGCCGGTGTCGGCAAAACTCATCTTGCGGTCATAACCTTCCATCGGCACCACCGTCAGGCGAGCCTTCACGCCGCCAGGCAGCAGCCCTTCCTCGTTGAGGTAATTGGCGAGTTCGCCGGGGGTCAGGCCGTAAAGATACGGTATCGGAAACTGGCTCACGAACGAGAAACAGCTGTCCTCGACTATGCAGCCCTCTATCTTGTTCGCTCCGGCCGGATTGGGACGGTCGAGCACCACGAATTCCTTGCCCAGTTCGGCACAGGTCTGCATGGCAAGCCCCATGGTGGATATGAACGTGAACGAGCGGCAGCCGTTGTCCTGTATGTCATACACGAGCACGTCCACGTCGTCGAGCATTTCGGCTGTCGGTTTGCGGTATTTTCCATAAATGGAATAGACAGGCACGCCCGTGGCCGCATCGACGCTGTTGCCCACATTGTCGCCGGCATGCACGTCGCCGCGCACCCCGTGTTCTGGTCCGTAGAGAGCCGTAAGACGCACTCCCGGAGCCTCGCTGAGTATGTCGACAGTGCTTTTCAGCGTGTTGTCCACTCCCGAAGGATTGGTAATCAGCCCCACACGCTTACCCTGCAATATGTCGAAATTGCGGTCGCGGAGCACTTCCACGCCGGGCTTCACCTGAGCCGTGGCTGCAATGGCGGCAGCCATGGAAAGTATAGCTATAATCGTCTTTTTCATTTCTTTTCAATTTTTCTTCCGAAGTTGGGGTCTATTTTCAGGAAAGCGCATACACCTATAGTGGCGGCGCAGCATATCATGGTCCACACGAAGAAGTGACGGTAGCCGATGGTCTCCTGAAGCCAGCCGGCGGCCATGCCAGGAAGCATCATGCCGAGAGCCATGAATCCGGTGCATATGGCATAATGCGCGGTTTTGTGCTCGCCGTCGCTGAAATAGATAAGGTAGAGCATATAGGCCGTGAAACCGAATCCGTAGCCGAACTGCTCGATGAACACACACAGGTTTATGGTGAACAGCGAGTGGGTGGGCCAATAGCTGAGATAGACGAATGTAAGACATGTCAGGGACATGCTCCACGCCATGGGCCACAGCCACTTTTTCAGGCCGCCGCGCGCAGCCACGATGCCGCCCACGATGCCGCCTATGGTAAGACCGATTATGCCTATGGTGCCGTAGACGAATCCCACCTCGCCTGTGCTCAGACCGAGACCGCCTTTGTCTATGGGGTCGAGCAGGAAGGGGTTGATGAGCTTTACAAGCTGGGCTTCAGGCAGGCGGTAGAGGAGCATGAAAGCCACTGCCACCCATATCTGCTTTTTGGCGAAGAAGCTGCGGAATGTCTCGAAAAATTCGCTGAATATCTCGCCGGCAGTGCGTTTGCCTCCATGCTCGCGGCTGTCGGACGCAGGACGGGGAAGCGCCCAGCTGTGGTACACTGCCACGGCAAGGAAGAAAGCCGAAAGAGCTACAAACACCACCAACCACGCCATAGGGATGTTGCCGCTCGCGCCCTCGAACCTGGCGCTCACAGGCTGTTTGATTTTGTGGTCTATGTCGTAATAAAGCCATGCCGTCTTGTCCCAGTTGTTCTCGTCAAACACAAGGCGGTCGCCCTCGAGCAGGCGTATGCCTGCGTCGCCGGCCGTATGGCTCATATTCACCACCACCTGCTGGCCGGGCGACGGACGCGAACTCAGACGCACACCCCGGACAGTGAAATTATTGACTGCCCCGGTCGATGCAGCTTCGCGTTTTTCGCCGAAAGTCTCTGCCACCCAGCGAGTGAACGCACCGGGTTCCCCTGACGTTTTCACCGCCGACGCATCCAGGCCTGCTTCAGCCGTGGAAGCCACGAATCCGTTGCTCTCATTGGCACGGCGCACCGAATCGCGCATCATGGCGGCATAAGAGGCAAAAGTCATCGGCACGCCGTCTATTTCCACCACTGCGGGGGTCTTCACGGCCACAGCTCCGGCATCGCCGCCGGTGAAGAAATTCATTTCAGACGGATCTGCCGGTTGCTGAAGCGCGAGGTCGGCCATTATAGGCGCCTGCCATTCAACATAAGGGTCCACCTCCACGCCCACGTTCACGGGGTCGAGACCCGTGCCGGTCTCTATGGCTCCGGCAAGCACCACAAGCAGGCCCTGGCCCACTACGGTGCTGATTCGGTAGAACGTTGAGCGGATGCCCACATAAAGCGACTGCTCGTGCTCCGAAAGCGCAAGCATGTAGAAGCCGTCGGCGGCTATGTCATGCGTGGCCGACGTAAATCCCACAAGCCAGAAAATAGCCAGTGTAAGCTGGAAGAAAAATGGCGTAGGAATGGAGAATGCGATTCCGGCCAGAGCGAAAGCTATGATCCACTGCATAGTGAGCGTCCACCATCGCTTGGTGCGGATAATGTCGACAAACGGACTCCAGAACGGCTTTATCACCCACGGCAGATACAGCCAGCCCGTGTAGAGTGCGATGTCGGTATTGGATATGCCGAGGCGCTTGTACATAATCACCGAAATGGTCATCACGGCCACATACGGCAATCCCTGCGCAAAGTAAAGCGTAGGAATCCAAGCCCAAGGCGAACGTTTTTTGCCTGCGTTCATGGTTCTTTATAAGGTAGTTAATAAATTTTCTTAAGTTCGGCGCCGGGGAAGTAATGGGCGAGAATCTCGCGCCAGCCGTAGCCTTTCTCGGCCATGACGGCCGCTCCTATCTGGCAAAGCCCCACGCCATGCCCCCAGCCTGCGCCGCGCAACACGAAGTCGTCGCCGTCGCGGTCCACCACGAAAGCCGACGAACGCAGGTGGCTGCGGCTCAGCGCATGACGTATCTCAAGTTCCTTGCCTATAATCATGCTGCGTTTTGTGCCGGTGATGCGGAGGCGCACAATACGCCCCGAAGTACCGCGTTCCACGGCCACAAGGTCGGTTATGGTGCCGAAGTCTATGCCTGTGCGCTCGCGCACCAGGTCGGAAATTTCCTCGACGCCGTAGCGCACAGTCCAGCGGTAGAAATCTATGCTCTCGCGGTCGTAGTTGTTGAGCACCTGCGAGAGCACGCTCTCGTCGGCCGTGTTGCAGAAAGCCTCGGGCGACGCCTCTATCCATGCCCTGGCACGGGATTCGTAGCGCAGGTCGGGATACACAAGCGCGTCCGGAGCATCGCTGCGCACTGTCAGATAGCTGTGGTGCACCGGCTCCCAGCAGTTCTCGAACAATTCGAACACGCCGCCGCAGCATTTGCTGAAACGGGCGTCGGCAAGTTCGCCGCTGTCGGGGTCGGTAAGAGCTATGCCGGCCGTGGCGTCCACGGCTTCGGCTACTGCGGCAGTGCTTTGGCGTGTCACGCCCTGATAGCGCTGGCAGTGGTCGTCGGCGCACACGTCGAAGTCCGTATGGTCTTCACGGTCCTGCCAACGCACTATTTCATCGTCGGTTATGGTACAGGCGTCATATGCCCTGGCTCCGTCGGCTATACGTTCGTTCTTGCGTATCTGTGCAAGCAGCCACGAACGCGAAATCACCGCATGCGCCCGCAACAGTTCAGGCGATGAGGTGGCACTCATCTCCGACGAAATCACGCTGCGCAGATAATCCTCGACACCGATGCGGTTCACTACCGTTATACTGCCGTCGGCGCACGGCAACAGCGAAAGAGCGCCTGCAAAAGTCTGGTTCTCTCGGCGTTGCCAATGGAAGTCCACGCCTATCATGACGTCTTTCACCTCAAACACCGCACCATCCTCTGCCGGTTCGAAATCAAGCTTCGAATCAAGGTTTTCGAATCTCACGGAACCGCTCACCACGGCGCCGTCGCCGGTACGGCGGAATGCACCATGGAAATCTATGTCCACTGCCTTGGCAGTAAGGATGCCCACAGCGACAGTGGGCATTGTATTTTTATCGTACATTGTTCGCTATGTTGAGGATTTCTTCACTGTCAAGACACAGTTCGTCAAACACCTGCATGAGCACATCGGCGTCAAGACGTCCGAAATCCTCACGCCGGGGGGTGATGAACGCGCCTCCCATGTCCACACTCGCAGGGCTGAGCAGCATACAGCCTTCGCCTTCCGTGCCATAGAACGACGGACGGTGGCGCTTGCGCGGCACCACCACAAGGCGTGTTCCGCCGGCGGCGGCGTAGGCAAGCATATTGAGCATGGGCTCATCCTCTCCTTCAGGCACAGGCAGAGCGGCACTCAGGCGCCCGAACATCCGTTGGCCGGCCTCAGGGGTGGCGGAGTCGATGACAAACACCGAAAGCGCCGGCGAAGCACACACGGAGAGCGTCGCGTCGCCGTCAGCCGCCACAGGGCGCAGACAGGCGTCGTCAAGCGATTCCGAGATGGTGAGGAAATCGCTGTTGCCGGCCTGGAAGTGCATATGGTCGGGGGCGGAAGCGCCGCAGCGCGGGCCGTTGTAAAACACCGTATAGCCTTCCAATTCCGACGCAAGCCGAAGCATGTCGGCCACGCGGCCGGCTATGCGCTGCGGAGTATGTTCGGTAGCAGGAATTGTAAGGTGGCGCGGAAATATCGGAAATGGATTGACGAGTATCGTGTAGCGTCCGTCGCCCCACTCTATGCCGCGCTGCTCGGACGGGCGGTTGGCCTCGCACAGGAAGCACGGGCGCTCGGCAAGCGAACGCGCATCCACCTTGGCTCCGCTCGACACAATGCGCGCAGGGTTAAACTGAACCTTTATGTGCCGGTCCGGCAGCTCTACATAGCGCACCTCCACTCCTTTCAGAGCCTCGAAGTTGCGGCCTGCCAGAGGCCATTCGGCACACTGGGCCGCAATGAATTCCTCTATCTGTTTTGTCGTAACTCCCACGTCTTCACTTATTATGGTTGGCCACTTTAGATTTCATTCTCGGCATTCATGGCCTTGCGTGCCTGAAGCTCCCATGTGCGTATGCGGTCCTTGTAAAGATTGTTGGCGTTCATCTTGTTGATGTCGAGGGCGGCATCGCTGTTGTCCTCCCAGCGGCGGCAGAAATACAGCACATCGTATATGCGGCCTATCTGATAACGGCGCGAGAACGCAAGACCGAGCGCATAGTCTTCGCCATAGCTCGTGTTGGGCACCTTGATTTCACGCAGCATAGGCGTGTAGAACGCACGCGGAGCACCGAGACCGTTGATGCGGAGCGCATTGTTGCGGCCGTTGTCCGGCGTCCATTCCTTATGGTCTATTATGCCGGGAGGAATGGTGTTCATGTCTATATCGGTAAGGCTGTAGGTGCCCACCACCATGCCGCAGTTCTGTTCGTAGAAAGCAGCCACTATTTTTGCAAGCGTGTCCGTGCCGCTGTACACATCGTCGCTGTCGAGCTGCACTGCGAATTTGCCGCACATGGGATGGTCTACGGCCATGTTCCAGCAGCCGCCGATGCCGAGGTCGTCGCGCCCGGGCACGATATGGATGATACGTTCGTCGTCGAACTCGTCGATAGCCTCCGTCGTGCCGTCGGTGCTGTGGTTGTCCACGATGATGAGATTGAAGCGGAAATCGGTCTGCTGCGAAAGCACGCCGCGGACAGCGTCGCGAATCGTACGCACCCTGTTGCGCACAGGAATCACCACGGATGCCTCCACAGGGAATTCCTCTTTGCCGAACTCTATTTTGCCGAACTCGGGGGCGAGATAGCCGCCCACAGCCTTGAGATGTTCGGTGCAGGCCTGCTCCATCTCTATCTGCACTCCGCGGTTTTTAGGGTCTACGTAGTCGAATATTTTCTCGCCGCTGCGGCGCGTGTCGAGCTGCACATCGGTATAAAGGTATTCATTTATATGCACGATGGGGGCGATGCGGCTCAGTCGCAGACGCAGGTCGTAAAGACCTGCAGCCTTATAGTCGCGGTCGATGCCGGCGGCGGCAAGCTTGAACACTGCAGCGGAGAAAAGCATCAGCGAGCCGAAGTTGAAATCGTCGCGCAACGAGCCCTCCTGATAGTCAATGACGGGGGCGGCGGTGCGCTTTCCGTCCGGAGCCACGGCGTAGCTGTCGGCATACATCATGCCGGCGCCGCTGTCGGATGCCAGACGCAGCATGCGTTCCAGCGCGTGGTAGCCCGGCACGAGCTTGTTATGTTTTGTGTAGAGAAGAATATAGTCGGTAGTCGTGTTCTCGGCAATGGCACGCATGGTCGACGATGCGTTCAGCCCTTCGGGAGCAGCCACGATGTCGCAGCCTTCCGGAACAGAGGCGGTGTCGGCATCGGATCCTGCAAGCAGGCAGATGCGCGCCACGGCCGCTTCGGCCTTGAGGGCTTCAATGGTTGGTAGCGCCTGTGCGGCGTCGACATAGGGGAGGAAGCAGGTGATGCTTGCTTTCATGGTATTCTATTTTTTTGTAAAGAAATTTAAGACTTGTTTCATGAGCGATACACGGGCGTCCGGCGTACTGATGGTCTCGAACGGGAAACCGAGCACGACGGTGCGGTAAGCGCCGGCATCGTAGGCCGTGGCGGCCACAAGATTGTTCTCGCTATAGCGCATGAGCGTACAGCCCTTGTCCTTGTCGGATGCATAGAACGAGTCGGGCGACTCCACTGCGTAGCATTCGTCGTTAAGCTCGCAGCTGAACGCAAAATCGCCGCCTGTAAATGCCTTGAAACGGGTGGGCACCTCGTAGGCAGCGCCCTCCACCGTAGCCTGCCCGACGCGCCACGCATAGCCGAGCACTTCGCGGGCGAATGCCTTGTCGGCTTCGGCTGTTTCTGGCGAACTGAACGGGTTGTCCCATATGTCGGTGGCCACATAGGCGCCGCTGACGAGCACCGAACCGCCGGCAGCGGTGTGCTCACGCAATTTCTGCTGGAGCGCCGACGGGAATGCCTTATAGCGCGTGCCGTAGACGCCACGCCCTTTGGCCGACTCTTTCTGCTTGCCGAGTATAAGGTCTAAATCCGCACCCGAGCGCACGGCCGACGAGCAGAACGCTTCCAGGCTTTCGCTCACAAAACCGCGGCCCGCAGCCGCTACGGCCTCGCCGTGAAGCGCCACGAAGTCAAACGTGTTGCCTGCAACCACGCGGTCCTCATAGTCGGCCCGCGAAGCTCCGAAACCGGCCGCATCGTCGTCCATCCAGGGGATGTCGCGGCGGAATTCGAACTGGCTTCCTATGAAACTGATGTCCTTGACATAAGGCACACCATGGTCGCGCACGTCGTAGAACCCGGCGATTTCGCCGGAGTCGAACCAGTCCGGAGCACTGATGCGCGTGAATCCGTTCACAATAACCACAGGCTGCGCTTCGCCCTCCACATGCCTGAGCGCAAGCACTTCCGACGGGAAGCTCACGCCGCCGTCGTTGCCGGCCACGATGCGGAAACTGTGGATGTCGGAATCCGTGGCCGTATAAGTGTATTCCGGATGTTCCACGCGGGCTATAGTGTGGAACGCATTGCCCGTGGAACCATCGCGTTGTTGCACGAGGTAGTAGGCAGGCATTGCCGACGCCTCGAGCGAGTCGGGCGTGGCACGCCAGCTGAGGCGGTAGTCGGCAGCGCCGGTTTTCGAGATGGCAAAGCCGCCAGGAGCAAGAGGCTGCACCACAAATTCGCGGCCGTCGCGGTGAGCGATGAATTCGAGCATACCTTTGTAGATGGCACGCGACACGGCAAATCTGAATTCTGGATCAAGGCCGTATTTCATGTCGGCGAAATTCTGATGCGACAGCAACTCGAGCAGCATGGCCGGCACTTCCGGCACACGTGCTTCGAAATAGCTCTTGTCCCACATGCCGCGGCGGGTCCAGTTCGGTTCGAACTGCGCACGCACGTCGTCGGTTATATTGCTCAACACGAGGTCTGTGAGGTCGCGCGAAGCCATTCGCGTGGAACCGTTGCCGAGCACGTCGCCGGCCGTGCTGTATATGCCGAGCGAACCTATTATGCTGTCGTTGAGTGTGGTTCCGGCATCTGTGTGGAAAGCGAAACTCAAATCCACGGGCACGCCGAGACCCTCGCGTTCCGGCAACATCGACGAACCGCCTGCAAGCCAGTTCACCCACAGGCCGCGGCTGCGGTAGTCGTCGGAGTAGTCATTGACATTGCCACTGGGAGTGTATACGCTGTCGGGAGCGCCTGCCCACTGGAGGAAATAGCGTGCGCCCTCCGTGAAGCGCGGATAGCCTGAAGCCACATAGCGGTAGTCAATGCTGTCGAGCGGCTCCTTCACGATGCGCTCCACATTGCCCATGCCTCCTCCTATCTTTACGGCGTCGGCGCTGACGGCGCGCCCGGCTTTCGAGCTTAACGTGCTCAGCTCCACCACGGCCTGTCTGCCGGCATTCAGCGGAAAATGGCCGAGATACACCCATGTGCCCGCACCCATGCCCTGATTTACACGGAACTCGCGCGGGCCGGCTGCGGTGTTCACCGTGTAGCGCGCGTCGGCAGTGGCTTTAGGCAGTGCCGCATAGCTCACGTATACGGCATAATCTCCGGCCTCGGGAATGTCGGCGCTCCATGTGGCGCTCGTGGCTCGGTCGGGCCGGCTCACGGTCGCGGCCCTGCGTGCCGTGCCTGCACGGAACGGATTGTCGCCGTTGCGCAGCGAGGGTTTGGCATAGGCAAAACCGGCCACTCCGGCATCGCTCCAGACCGCAGCGTCGTCGGAATACCCGGCAACGGCGCATCCGCCGTCGGCGTCGACGATTATTTCAACGGTGTTCGTGTCGCGTTCGCGCGGACTCATCACATAGGCCCCCGCATTTTGCAGCATGGGCATAAGGAACGGCATCACGTAGCTCTGCGTGTACAGATCCTCCACAGTCTGGAATATGCGTGCGCGCTGCCACTCCCATCGGTTCAGCTTAGGCTCGAAATACCATCCGTGGCTCTGCCACAGGGCTATATTGGCTCCGTCAAGCCCTTTAGGGGCTGGCTGAGCCTGCATATCGGCCACAAAAACGCCTTTCTCGCGAGGTGCGCGCGGAGCCTTCGATGCAAAGCGTGCAAGCTCGTCGAGGCTCCGCCCGGCCGTGCGTACATCTACCTTTGCAGACGGTATGCCCAACGCTTCAGCCACTTCTGCCTTAAGGCGCGCCACGCGCTCCTGCGTAAGCGGAATATAGGACACGGCATCGTTGCAGAACACGGTCACGCGCTTGCGGCGCGCGTCTGCATCGATACTGTCCACACGTATGCGACCGAAGCCGGTGGTGCCGGGACGATATGAATCAATTACTGCCTGTACGGCCGGCTTTCCGGAGCCGGACTGGGCCGCCGGAAAAGCCGGAAAAGCCACAGCTAATGCAAGCAATGTGATGAATGATGCTTTCATGCGTTATTCGATTTTGGCGGGGCACAATACGCCCTACCCCACAAAGATAATGCATCCGCCGCACATTTCATTTAAACAGCATCCTAAAAATGAGCCCGAATCGCAATATTTAATATTCGGATACAAATATTTAAATATTTTTACGATATGCTTTTGCTCTCAGCCCGACAAAATAACAGAGCCGCACCATGGCGGCTCTTTAGAGGTTGTTTAATAAATCATGCTGCTTAAAACACAGGCGTCACTGCTCTTTCTCGAAGCGGCCGCCTTTAAAGCGGAACACAATGGAAGGACGAAGCCACCGCAGGGCATCCGGGCGCTCCGACGGCACAAAATATGCGTCGATTGTCCGCCGCAACGTGAGTGTACCCGACTCCGGCCCGGCCTCCGCCACGGATGTCATGAACGGAACCACCTCCTCCACTTCCTGTCTGTGCTTACGCCCGTCTCGCGTAAGCCAGTCGTCAAGATTCGGCTCCGCCGCCGGCGGGGCTATAGGCCTCCAGCGGCTGTCGTACCACGCTATGCGGCTGTCCGGCATAGGATAGCGTATTGTCTCCACAAGGGCTACAATGGTGTCGGAACCGGCTGTGAATACAGCAAGTTCATAGCTACAGGTGTCGCCGGTTTCGAAGGTGACCCTGCGCGACGACGAACCCGTGACAATTGCGCGGCCGCCGGCCGCATCGCGCGACGGGCGACTTACGCCACTGTTGTAGTAGTCAAGCATGTCAAGACGCGTATTCACAGGCAGAAGCGGCAGCACATCGTCGGGCGCCATGGCAAAATACCATTGGGCCGACCCTGCATCGCGTGCAGTCATAGTGGCGCTCAACGGAGCCGAGACAGGCGCCGACGGGGCGGCGACACTGTCGGGAACCGCACTTTTGGCTGCGAGGCAAAACAGGCAGGACAGGACTATGACTACCGTACGCTTCATTTCCTGTAACCTTTTTTGCGGCTTCGGGGCTGACGCGGCTCGTCGGCATCGCCTCCGCGTTTTCTGCGTGAAGATGCTTTTGCGTAATCCTTCTCGGGATCTGCCACCTCGCTGAAAAGTCGTTTGCCGAGGAAGTCGGCGCCTTTAAGAGCGCCCACGACACGGTTCACATCCGCTTTGCGCACATCAAAGAGCGAATATCCCGGCATGAGGTCGATGCGGCCTACGTCGATGCGGTGCCCCTCCACGAGATGGTTGAGCAGGTCGATAAGATTGCCGGCATAGAATCCGTCGCTTTTTCCTGCGTTGACATAAATACGGGCCATACCGCGCTCGGCAGTGCGTCGGTCCTTGTCGCGCGGTTCCGTCGATGCCTCGCGGCGCTTCTTCTTCTCGGGCTTGTCCGATATGTTCTCGATGGCCGGAGCGTCCTTGTAGTAGTCAAGCAGGCGGTTGAATTCCAGCGAGAGTATGCGCTTGAGCATATCGTGCCCGGAGAGCCACGAAAGTTTTTTCTCCACACCGGCCACGTATTTGTCTATTTCCTCGTCGTTGACGGCCACACGCTCTATGCGGTCGGCAAGCGAATAGAGCTGTTTTTCTATGATGCGGTCGGGCGTAGGCACATCCTTATGCTCGAATGTCTTGCCTATTATCCGCTCGATTTCGCGCAGGCGCCCTTTCTCGCGCGAATGTATGATGGCTACGCTCACACCCGTTTTGCCGGCACGTCCTGTGCGGCCCGAGCGGTGCGTGTACACGGCGGTGTCTTCCGGCAGGCCGTAGTTGATGACGTGGGTGAGGTCGTCCACGTCGAGGCCGCGGGCGGCCACATCAGTGGCCACAAGCATTTTGGTGACACGGTCGCGGAACTTGCGCATCGTGAGGTCGCGCTGCTGCTGGGAGAGGTCGCCGTGAAGGGCGTCGGCGTTATAGCCGTCCTGGATGAGGGCGTCGGCCACCTCCTGGGTGTCGCGGCGGGTGCGGCAGAACACGATGGCGTATATGTTGGGGTTGAAGTCCGCCACACGCTTGAGTGTGGCATATTTGTCGCGGGCAGGCACCATGTAATAGACGTGGCGCACATTGGCGGCACCTTCGTTGCGCGTGCCCACCACGATTTCCTTTGGTTCGCGCATGTACCGCTTCGCTATCCGCGCTACCTCGGAAGGCATTGTGGCGGAAAAGAGCAGCAGCTTACGGTCGTCGGGCACATGGTCGAGAATTTCGTTTATACTGTCCACGAAGCCCATATTGAGCATCTCGTCCGCCTCGTCGAGCACCACGGTGTGCACCGCGGCAAGACTCACGACCTTGCGGTTGATAAGGTCGATAAGGCGCCCGGGAGTGGCCACTATTATCTGAGCTCCGCCGCGGAGCGCGCGTATCTGGCTTTCGATGCTCGAACCGCCATACACCGGGATTACTTCCACGTCGGGCATGTATTTGGCAAAGTCGGCGAGGTCGCCGGCTATCTGCAGGCATAATTCGCGTGTGGGAGCGAGGACAAGAGCCTGCGGCTCACGCCGGTGGCTCTCGATGAGTTGCAGCAACGGCAGGCCGAAAGCGGCCGTCTTGCCGGTGCCGGTCTGGGCAAGCGCCACGAGGTCTCGGTTTTCACCGAGAAGCTCGGGAATCACCTGCTCCTGCACGGGCATGGGGTTTTCAAATCCCAGGTCGGCTACGGCATGGAGCAGTTCGGGCTTTATGCCCAGTTCTTCAAATGATGTCATATATACTTATTTAGTTATGCATCTGCAAAGATACAACACTTTTGCAAATATATTGGTTTCGCAGGCATTAATAATGGCCGGACCGCGCAAAGCAAGCGCCCCCGCTGCCGTCAAACGGCAGCGGGGGCGCTATTGTTTACGGTAGCGTCGGGCTTATTCGGCGCACTTGGCTTTGATAAACTCGCGGTTAAGACGGGCGATGTTGCTCAAAGAAATGTTCTTGGGGCATTCGGCCGCGCAGGCACCGGTGTTGGTGCAGTTGCCGAATCCGAGTTCGTCCATCTTGCGCACCATCGCGCGGGCACGGCGCTTGCGCTCCACCTGACCCTGGGGCAGGAGTGCGAACTGGCTCACCTTTGCCGATACAAAAAGCATCGCGGAGCCGTTTTTGCAGGCTGCCACGCATGCCCCGCAACCGATGCAGGTGGCGGAGTCCATGGCCATGTCGGCCACTTCCTTGCTGATGGGCAGATTGTTGGCATCCTGCGCACCGCCGCAGTTGAACGACACATAGCCGCCGGCCTGCTGGATTTCGTCGAATGCGTTGCGGTTCACCATGAGGTCGCGCACCACAGGGAAAGCCGCGGAGCGCCACGGTTCGATGACGATGGTGTCGCCGTCGTTGAATTTACGCATGTGGAGCTGGCACGTGGTGATTCCCTGCACGGGGCCGTGGGGATGGCCGTTGATGTAGAGCGAGCACATGCCGCAGATGCCTTCGCGGCAGTCGCTGTCGAATACTACGGGTTCCTCTCCCTGCTCCACGAGGTGCTGGTTGAGCATGTCGAGCATTTCAAGGAAGCTGGAGCCTGTGCTTACGTTGTCGAGGTGGTAGTCTACGAACTGTCCCTTCTCTTTGGGGCCACGCTGACGCCAGATTTTCAGATTTACGCTGATTGTATGTTCCATTGTATTGTTGCTTTAGAGATAGGGATTACGACTTGTAGTTGCGGGTCTGCACCTGTATGGCCTCATATTTGAGGGGTTCCTTGACGAGGATGGGCTTGGCGCCTTCGCCGGTGTATTTCCAGCAGCTGACGTACATATAGTCCTGGTCGTTGCGCTTCGCTTCGCCGTCCTCCGTCTGGTATTCCTCGCGGAAGTGGGCGCCGCAGCTTTCGTTGCGGTTGAGGGCGTCTATAGCCATCATGCGTGCGATCACAAGGAAGTCCTCGAGCCGGAGAGCCTTTTCAAGCTCGGTGTTGAGGTCGTAGGGAGCGCCCACCACACGGAGGTCGGAGTAGAATTCCTTGCGCACCTCCTCGATTTCGCCGAGGGCTTTGACGAGGCCCTGGAGGGTACGTCCCATGCCCACGAGGTTCCACATCACGTGGCCGAGCTTTTTGTGAAGTTCGTCGGGGCTCTTTGTGCCTTTTATGTCCATGAGTTTCTGGATACGCTCGCGCACTGCCTTCTCTGCCGCCTCGAATTCCGGGGCGTCGGTGGAGAAATGGGGCACCTTGATCTGGTCGCTCAGATAGTTCTGCATCGTGTAGGGCAGAACGAAGTAGCCGTCGGCGAGACCCTGCATGAGAGCGGATGCTCCGAGGCGGTTGCCGCCGTGGTCGGAGAAGTTGCATTCACCGATGGCAAAGAGACCTTTGACGGAGGTCTGCAGTTCGTAGTCCACCCATATGCCGCCCATGGTGTAGTGGCTGGCCGGGAAGATCATCATCGGCGTCTCGTAGGGATTGTCGTCGGAAATCATCTGATACATGTCGAAGAGGTTGCCGTAGCGGTCGCGCACCACGTCGGCTCCGAGACGCTGGATAGCATACTTGAAGTCGAGGTACACGGCATTGCCGGTGCCCACACCGAATCCGGCGTCGCAACGCTCCTTAGCGGCGCGGGACGCGATGTCGCGCGGGCAGAGGTTGCCGAATGCGGGATAGCGGCGCTCGAGATAGAAGTCGCGGTCCTCGTCGGGGATGTCGGTGGGTTTCTTTTTGCCGGCACGGATAGCTTCCGCGTCTTCTTTCTTTTTGGGCACCCAGATGCGTCCGTCGTTGCGGAGCGATTCGCTCATGAGGGTGAGCTTGCTCTGGTCTTCGCCATGCACGGGGATACAGGTGGGGTGAATCTGCGTGAAAGCGAGGTTGGCAAGATATGCGCCTTTTTTGAAGGCCTGGACGGCTGCCGAGCCGTTGCAGCCCATAGCATTGGTGCTGAGGAAGAAAGCGCGTCCGTAGCCGCCGGTGGCAAGCACCACTGCATGTGCGGCATAGCGTTCGATTTCGCCTGTCACGAGGTTGCGGACAATGATACCGCGTGCGCGTCCGTCAATGATTACGATGTCGAGCATCTCGCGGCGGTTGAAGCTGCGCACGGTGCCTTTCTGAATCTGACGGTTGAGCGACGCATAGGCACCGAGAAGGAGCTGCTGGCCGGTCTGTCCTTTAGCGTAGAATGTGCGGCTCACCTGCGCTCCGCCGAAAGAGCGGTTGGCGAGCAGGCCGCCGTATTCGCGGGCAAAGGGCACGCCCTGCTGCACACACTGGTCGATGATATTGTTGGACACTTCAGCGAGACGGTACACGTTGGCTTCGCGCGAGCGGAAGTCGCCGCCTTTCACGGTGTCGTAGAACAGGCGGTACACGGAGTCGCCGTCGTTCTGATAGTTCTTGGCTGCGTTGATACCGCCCTGTGCCGCGATGGAGTGCGCGCGGCGGGGGCTGTCCTGTATGCAGAAGTTATAGACATTGAAGCCCATTTCGCCGAGCGTGGAAGCTGCGGACGAACCTGCGAGGCCGGTGCCCACGACGATGATGTCGAGGTTGCGCTTGTTGGCGGGGTTGACGAGCTTCTGGTGGGCCTTGTAGTTGGTCCATTTCTCCGCGATAGGACCTTCGGGAATTTTCGAGTCAAGCTGATACTCGGGGAGTTTGTAGCTTTCGATGTCGGCAAATTCCGGCATGATGGACGTTGAGTCTATCATTCCATCGAGTTTTTTCAGATCGATCATATCTTAGAGAATTATTAGTTTTGAGTGGAAGTGTGGTTCTTTGCTTCCTCAACGCTCCATTCCACCTGCTCGGTGAGCTGTGTGAGACCTTCGACAGCGGGGATGAGGACATCGGGGCACTGTTTGGCTGCGGCTTCGGTGATTGCTTTTGCCGTGGCGACGAATTTTTCGCATTTGGGGTCAGCGAAGAAATCCTGCATCACCTGGTTGCGGTCGGCACCCTCGCCTGCGTTCTTGACAGTCTGCGCGAAGTCGCTTGTGAAGGCTTCGTTTACAGCCTCGGCACGTTCGGCCCAGAATTCGGCATACTGCTCCTGCAGAGCGGAATCGGTGGTGTAGTAGTTCTGATGCGCACGCACCGTGAACACCACTGCCTGAAGCACGAAAAGGGCTACGACGATGGTGCTCCACCAAAGGCCGATAGCTTTGATGCGCTTCATCCAGATGTCGTTGTTCCAGCCATAAGTCTGAAGCATCGACCATACGCCGTGGTTGAGATGCAGCCACAGGGCCACAAAGCCGACAATGTAGACGATGGGAGTCCAGATATTCTGGAAAGCGAGCTGGAGATAGAGCGTGCCGAATTCGGGAGCGGCAGGAGCGCCGTCAACGGTGGCCCATGTAGCGGGGTCGTGGCTTACAATTTCGGCAAGCTGCATTTTTGCCCAGAACTGGATGAGGTGCACCACGAGGAATGCGAGCACCACCACTCCGAGCACGAGCATGTTTTTGGACGACCATTCCACCTGGGGCTGGCCGGCAGTCACTTTGTAGCGGTCGTTGCCGCGGGCGCGGCGGTTCTGCAGTGTGAGCCACAGAGCGTAAACAATGTGGACGATGAACAGCAGGGCGAGACCCATGGATGCAGCCAGTGCATACCAGTTGGCTCCGAGGAAAGCGCAGATGCTGTTGTAGGCCGTGGGCCACAGCAGGGCCACAGCATTCATCGCCGCATGAAATGTTACGAATAGGACGAGGCATGTGCCCGTGATAGCCATCACGAATTTACGCCCTATGGATGAGCATGTTAACCACATAAATTAATTGAATTTTTGATTAAATATTTAAAATTTCGTAGTTTCTGTCAAGGTATTACACTGCAAATTTAAGCGTTTTTTGCCATGTTGCCAAAATTAACGAAAAAATTCCGCAACAGATGCCGCCCTTACGTCAAGGAGCTGTGCCAAAATAGTGTTCGAGGCATGTCCGGGCATCATAAAGGCACATGCGCAGCCCCGGCCTCCGCCACACACGGCTTTACACGTAGGAAAACAGCAAAACAAAGAGGCTGCGCCGTAAAAACAGATAGAATTACAACGCAGCCCCCGTAAGCCTGTCCGTTAGCAGGATTATTTCACGGCCACTTTGACAGCCTTTCCGTCCACGACTTTTATGTACATGCCACGCTCGGGCGCCGACGGCACGGGACGGCCGCTGAGGTCATACCAACGCGCGTAACCAAGCGCCTCCGCCTCGACATCCTGTATGCCTGAGCCGCCGGGCGCAGGCACGCCCGAAAGGCGCAGGTTACGGATCTGCCATGTGTCGGCTTTGTATTCGTTGGAGCCATATTGGAAAGCAAACTGCACACGCTTTCCGTCGAAATCGCTTATGTCGGCTTTTCCGGAATTGGTGTACGCCCAGCTGCCGGGTTCGGGCCAGTTCGTGATGTGGAGCCGTGTCCACTCCTCCGCCCCTTCCTCACGCACGAGGAACGAACTCAACATGGCGAGATTAGTCTGGAACTTTGCCGCATGCTCGAACGACACCGTGACGCCGGTATAGCCTTCGAGAGAAACCACGGGAGATATGGCGTAGGCCACGGCTTCGTAAGGCGTATTTCCCACAAACGCGTTGCCTTTAAGATAGTGGAAGCCCCCCTCCTGGTAGTAGGCCCATGACCATACGTATTCGAGACCCGGAGCGAGGCTCTTGTTTTCGAATGTCCAGTCACATGTGGCCGAATCCCAGTCAAGCAGCAGACCGAACTCTTCCGGCTGGTTTTCGGACATTTCCACAGTGAGCACGTACGTCGCCTCCCCTGCCTCGTATTCGCCGTTGGCGGGGCTGGAAGCTTTTATTTCAGTCGTACCCTCGGCAAAGGCGGTGACTTTTCCCTCGGCGTTGACAGATGCCACCTTAAGGTCGGAAGACGAGTAGGATATGGGAGCCGTGGTGTCGAAACTGAGCACCGGAGCCTCAAACGCCTCTCCTACTACTGCAACAGCCGTAGCGGCCGACCACGACAAGCCGGCAGGCTTGAGCGCGCTGCCGTCCACTTTGCCTTTCATTGTCAGGTTTTTCACCTCCCAGTTGTCGGCGCCGTCGGCCGTGGACCGGTATAGCAAGGCAATCTGAATGTTCTTTCCTATGTAGGCAGAAAGGTCGATAGCGCCGGAATTGACAAAACTCCACCCTCCGGCCACTGGCCATTCGGGAATATCGATTTTGTCCCATTCCTCCGTGCCGGCTTCACGGACATAGAATCCGCAAAGGTCGCGCAGCGTAGTCTGGAACTTCGCGGCATGCTCGAAACACAGGCTCACGCTTTCGTAGCCGGTAAGGTTGAACGAGTTTTTCGCGATGAGCCATGATTCCGTCTCGTTGTCGACACCGTCGACATAGCCGGATGCGTTCATGAAGTTTTTGCCGTCGACGGACTTCCAACGCCACACATAGCTCATGCTCGCCGGCATTTTCACGACATCCTCCGTCCAGTAGGGATCCATCGTCCATGCGTCTTCCTGAAGGCTCTCGAATATGGTTATGACATCCGGATCGTCGGGCGTGACGGGGTTGTCAGGGTCTTCATCCTCTATGAACTTATACCAGTCGGTACCCTTGATTCCGTTATATTCGAGGTACAGTTCATTGCTGCCGCGCACAACCACCTTACGGCCGAGGTTGCCGATCACATAGGGACTTATGGCATCGCGCACCTCGCCCTTGGGAAGATTCACAGTGATGCACCGCGCCACATCGCGCACATCAGCCGTGGCGGCAAGCAGCAGATTTGTCACAGGAGCCGACGGCACGTCCCATTTAGGCTGGTAGACACCGAACACCTTGTCGAGGCAGCCCACAATATAACCCTGCACATAGGTGTCGGGCACTGCTTCCGAGGGCACTCCCTGCTCGAGTAGTTCTGTGACAGACAGCGGAGCCTCCTCCGACCCTGCGGCACTCCATGCTTTCGGTGCAGCCACGCATGCGATGGCGAGCAACAGGACGAATAACTTTTTCATACAAGAAAGGATTTTTGGTTAATGATATTTAAATGGTAGGGTGTTCGTTGCCGGCATGCATGCACAATATTATTGAACAGCTGCGCAAATATAGGCATTATCTGACAATATTCCAAAGCAAACAGGCTTTAAAATATTTCGTACCTTTGCATTCGCAACAGAGCCACATGAATAAACCACATGAAAACCGACGCACATACCCACACTCCTCTCTCAAAAGCGGCACGCACCGACCTGCGCTCGCGCAGTCTCGACTTCCTGCGCTATCCCCTCGCAATCGTTGTCCTCGTCGTACACACATGCTCGGCACACAACTTCACCAACAACGGCTGCGACACAGATCTGCTCGACTTCGGCGCCGTGCGCTGGCTGTTCCTTTTTGTACGCGCGTTCCTCTCCGACCAAAGCGTCCCCGTCTACTTCTTCATCGCCGGCTATTTGTTTTTCCTCAACATATCACTCACACGCCAAATCTACACGCGCAAGCTGCGCAACCGCTTCCGTTCGCTGCTCGTGCCCTATGTGCTGTGGAATCTTCTTGCATTCGCCGCCACCCTTCCTTCGCTCCCTTCGCCGGATGCCGGCACGGTGGTGCGCCGCATCGGCGCGGCTCTCATCGGAGTGGCCCATGAACCGGACGGACTGACATTTCCGGCCGACGCGCCCATGTGGTTCGTGCGCAACCTCATGGTGATGGCCGCCGCCACGCCGCTGCTCGCATGGCTGCTGAAGCGCACGGGAGGGTGGTGCGTAGCGTTCTTCGGAATAGTATGGGCACTGCCTGCCACGCGCCACCTCGGCGGATGGCAGCTGCAGGAGGCCGTCTTCTTTTTCTCGTGGGGAGCATGGATGAGCCGCAGCCGCCGCGAAATGATGGCTGAGTTCGGCCGTTTCCGGCGCGTGTCGTTCGCCGTCTATCCGACGGCAGCTATAGCGGCCGCTCTATTGTCCGGTCCGTATCCGCAGGCGGCATACGCGTGCAAGACCGTCGCGATAGTGTCCGGGCTGTTTTTCGCCTACAACATAGCTGCGGCCATAGTATCGCGGCACCGCACCACGGCTGCGACCCGCCTTGCTCCGGCAGCATTCTTCGTATATTCGTCGCATTACATAATCCTCGCCCCGACAAGCCGCGCGTTAGCCTCAATCATCGGTCCGGCATCGGCCGCGACAGGGCTTGCCTACTATCTGCTCACAGCAGCCACGACAGCAGCAATAGCCACCGGTGCCTACGCGGCCATGCGCCGCTATACGCCACGCCTGCTCTCGCCCCTCGTAGGAGGCCGAATCTGAACAAAATGCCCGGACAACGCTTTATTTTATAGAAATTATTCACAGGACATGTATCGGCATTTGTATTTTTTTCTTATCTTTGCAGCGGTCAAAGCACTAACCCCGACAACCGAATTGCAAAGTATTTTCACACAAAAACCACTTTTCAACTCCACGGCCGATATATCAACCACTACAATCATCCCATAAAGCTTGCCGAGACGGCAGGCCACGTCCCGGCAGGGACGACAAATCCAATAGATTACAAAACCGACAAACACAACCACTCTTCAGCTGAATTATGGAAACCGAAAACATCAACGAACAAGGCGAAAAGAAACCCAAACGCCCCCGCATCGGAGCCCAGCCCGCCGCAGAAGCTTCCGGACGTCAAGCACGTTACGACAGCTACCGCCCGTCGCATGACGAAGACGGAGCCAACGGAATGCCCCACGAACGGAACACATACCCGCGCCGCGCACCCTTCCAGCCGCGCGAGGACGGCAACAACGGAGGCTACCAGCCGCGATATAACAACCGCTACGGCAACCGCGACGACCGGCAGAACAGCTATCCCCGACGCTCGGGAAGCTACCAGAACCAATACCCCCGCCGCAACTACGACTACAACCGCAACGCGGAAGGCAACCCCGACAACGTGATGCGCAGCGACAACAGCGAGGGAGGCGAACAGGGCGGCTACCAGGGAGGCTATCAGCAGCGACGCCCCAACTACCAGCGCCGCGACAACAACGGCTATCAGCCACGCTACAACAACGGAGGCGGAAACCGCTACGGCGACCATAACGGAGGAGGTTACCAGCCGCGCTACAGCAACCGCTACAACCAATCGCCAGCCGGCGAAGGCGCAGAAGGCGGCGAACAGGGAGGCTACCAGCAGCGACGCCGCGACAACAACGGCTATCAGCCACGCTACAACAACGGAGGCGGAAACCGCTACGGCAACAACCGCTACAACAACGGCGGAAACCGCTACGGCAACAACCGCCGGCAGGACGGAAACTCCTTCCCCGCACGCGGAAAAAGCTTCACACCGCGTCCCAAACGCATCGAATACGAACAGCCGGTGCCCGACCCCAACGAGGAAATCCGACTCAACAAATACATGAGCAACGCAGGCTTGTGCTCACGCCGCGAAGCCGACGAATTCATCCAGCAGGGACTGGTGAAAGTCAACGGACAGGTGGTGACAGAGCTCGGCACCAAAATCACTGCCAAAGACGTGGTGGAATACGACGAGAAAGTAGTGACCCTGGAGAGCAAATGCTACATCCTGCTCAACAAGCCTAAAGACTGCGTGACAACCAGCGACGACCCCAACGGACGCCTGACCGTGATGGACCTCGTGAAGGGCGCGTGCAACGAGCGCATCTACCCCGTGGGCAGGCTCGACCGCAACACCACAGGAGTGCTGCTGCTCACCAACGACGGCGACCTCGCGTCGAAACTCACCCACCCGAAATACGTGAAGAAGAAAATCTACCACGTATGGTGCGACAAGGACATCGCCGAAGACGACATGCAGCGCATAGCCGACGGCATCGAGCTTGAAGACGGACCCATCCACGCCGACGCCATCAGCTACGCTACCGAAACCGACCGCAACCAGGCCGGCATAGAGATACACTCCGGCCGCAACCGCATCGTACGCCGAATCTTCGAAAGCCTCGGCTACCATGTGACCAAACTCGACCGCGTGTATTTTGCAGGGCTCACCAAAAAGAACCTTCCGCGAGGCCGCTGGCGCTACCTCACACAGGAGGAAGTGAACTATCTGAAGATGGGCTCTTTCGAATAACAGACATCACATTACGACACTCTATGAAACGCACTAAAATATCCGATATCTTCGCCTCGCCCGCGCTCGACACCACCGTCGACGTGATGGGTTGGGTGCGCACGCGCCGAGGCAACAAGTACGTGCAGTTCGTGGCACTGAACGACGGATCCACCATCCGCAACCTGCAGATTGTGTTCGACATGAACCGCTTCAGCGACGAGCAGCTGAAAGCCGTCACCACGGGTTCTTCCATCCACGTAAAAGGCACGCTCGTGGCATCCCAGGGCAAAGGACAGAGCGTGGAAGTGCAGGCCGAAGAACTGACAGTGTTCGGCACCGCCGACGAAACATACCCGCTGCAGAAAAAAGGGCACACGCTCGAATTCCTGCGCGAGAAAGCGCACCTGCGCCCCCGCACCAACACATTCGGAGCGGTGCTGCGCGTGCGTTCCGCACTGGCTTTCGCCATCCATAAATTTTTCCAGGAAAAAGGATTCTTCTACCTCAACACGCCGCTCATCACAGCCAGCGACTGCGAAGGAGCCGGCGCAATGTTCCAGGTGACCACCCTCCCGCTGGGCAGCCTGCCCATGACAGAGGACGGCAAACCCGACTACAGCCGCGACTTCTTCGGAAAACCGACGGCACTTACCGTGAGCGGACAGTTGGAAGGCGAACTCGGAGCCACGGCTCTTGGCGCCATCTACACCTTCGGCCCGACTTTCCGCGCCGAAAACTCGAACACTCCGCGCCATCTGTCGGAATTCTGGATGATAGAGCCGGAAATGGCCTTCTACGACATCGCCGACAACATGGACCTTGCCGAGGAGTTCGTGAAGTACTGCATCCGGTACGCCCTCGACACATGCCGCGACGACATCGAGTTCCTCGCCGAGCACTACGACAAGGCCCTGATAGAGCGCCTCGAAGGTGTGCTGGCACAGGACTTCGTACGCCTCACATACACGGAAGGCGTGGAAATCCTTGAGAAAAGCGGCCGCAAATTCGAGTTCCCGGTACATTGGGGCACCGACCTCCAGAGCGAGCACGAACGTTATCTCGTGGAGGAACATTTCCGCCGTCCGGTGATTCTTACAGACTATCCGAAGGAAATCAAGGCCTTCTACATGAAGCAGAACCCCGACGGCCGCACCGTGCGCGCCATGGACGTGCTGTTCCCGAACATCGGCGAAATCATAGGCGGCTCGGAGCGCGAAGCCGACTACGACAAACTCCTCGGACGCATCGAGGAACTCGGCATACCGATGAAGGACATGTGGTGGTATCTCGACACGCGCCGCTTCGGCACCGTGCCGCACAGCGGTTTCGGTCTCGGTTTCGAACGCCTCGTGCTGTTCGTCACCGGCATGACCAACATCCGCGATGTAATACCATTCCCGCGAACACCCAACAACGCAGAATTTTAATCCGGTGGGCGTCGCACATGTGCGACGCCCTCATTCTATTATATATAAGCTATGAATTTGTCTAACACGAATAGACATCTGAAAGAACACATCCGCGGCGGCTACAGCCTCGACTGGCGGCCGCAGGCGCTGCTGCTTGCCGCCCTCGCCATCATGTTCCTGCCATGGCTCGGCGACATATTGTTCAACTCCAAAGGAGAACCGCGCGAAGCCATCGTGGCCGTGTCCATCCTCGACAGCGGCAACTGGATTCTGCCCACATCGTTCGGCCACGACATTCCTTTCAAGCCCCCGTTTCTGGCATGGATGACTGCTGTTTTCGCTTTGCTGTTCAACGGAGGAGAAGTGAATGAATACGTGTCGCGGCTGCCATCGGCCATAGCGCTCATAGCCCTGTGCTGGGCCACATACCGCTGGGCGGCGCACAGCCGCGGCAACCGTTTCGGGCTGCTGACGGCAATGATGCTCGCGACATCGGCGGAAGTGTTCCGCGACGGCATAGGATGCCGTGTCGACATGGTGCTGACGGCTTGCTCGGTCATCCCCATATTCATTCTCGACAGAGGAAGAAAGCACCCGTCGGCATGGCGCTACGTGGCGACCGCAGCCCTTCTGAGCTGCGCCACACTCACCAAAGGCCCCGTAGGCTCGCTGCTGCCGTGCCTCGTGACAGGCGTCTACTTCCTGCTCGCCGGCGAGCGCTTCTGGCCCACCCTCGGCAGGCTTACGGCCGTGTGCGCCGTGTCGTTCGTCCTCCCCGCACTATGGTACTATGCCGCATGGCAACAGGGCGGACAGGAATTCTACGACCTCGCCTACGAGGAGAACGTCCTGCGCCTGACAGGCAAAATGAGTTATGAAAGCCACGTGAACCCGTGGTGGTACAACTTCATGACACTTGCGATAGGACTGATGCCGTGGACGCTCCTTGCCGTGATGGCTCCGATATGCATACGCTCGAAAGCATATATCGACTTGCGCAGGCGAGCCGGACGCGGCAGGCTCAGCGACGCCGGCCTGCTTGCCGCCACCGCAGCGGCAATCGTGGTGCTGTTCTACACCATTCCTGCAAGCAAACGGAGCGTATACCTGCTGCCGGCCTACCCCTTCCTGTGTTATGCGCTTGCCGCCGTGTTCATGCGTCTGCGCCACCGATGGCCGGCCTCGGTCATGGCATGGCTGCTGTCGTGTCTCGCGGTTGCCGCCCCGGTGGGCGTTCTGGTATACGCCGCAGCTACCGACGGCGCCATTTCCAACCTCGGCTATGCCGCCCTGGTGCCGCCGATGGTGGCCGGAGCGTGGTGGCTGCTGCGGCGCACGCGCCCGGTAGCGTCGTCAGTGATATGTGCGGCAGCAATGTACATTGCTTATCATGGGGCCGCAGGTCCCATGATACTGAACGCCAAAAGCGACGAGCCGTTGGCACGTGAAATCGCACGCACGCATCCCACCGGACCCGTCTACCAGATGGCCGACTGCAAGGCATCGCGCCTTTTCACCATCAACTTCTATCTGCACGACCGCCTGCTGCCCGTGTCGGCAGCCCCGTCGGATGTGCCACGTGGAACATTGATGCTCATCCCGGCCGGCGTCGACACCACCGGACTTCACGCCGCCGGATGGAGCACGCCCGAACTGCTGACAGAACGCAGCTGCGATTTCCGCAAGCCGGCGATGCAGGCCGTAAAACTATAAGGCCGTCAGGCCAATAACGCCATCACGAACGTGCATTCCGAACATTTCGGCGTGCACGTTCGTTTTACATTCACACGCTCCTGAAAAAAACGGAAGTGCAAAACCAATAATCAACCTTTTTAAGTAAATTTATTGAAAATATTTTTGATATCATATAACACAAACAATAACTTTGCAACGAATTTATAACGTATTCAACACAAAAGAGATGAAAAAGACCCTCCTAACAGCTGTCCTTGCACTGGGTGCACTGACAGCGGCAGCACAAGCCTATGAGCAGCCTAAATTTTTCGACAACTGGTCGATCGGTCTTGACGGCGGCGTTGCCACCCCTCTGACACACCACGCTTTCTTCGGCAACATGCGCGGAGTATTCGGCGCACATATTCAAAAACAGGTGACCCCCTCATTCGCCCTCGGCGCGGAAGGTTTCGCAGGAGTGAACACATCGAGCTGGTACGGCCCCAAGAGCTCCACAGCAATCGACAACAGCTACGTAGGCGTCTACGGCGCTCTTGACCTGCCCACATTCTTCAGCGGCTACGACCCCGCGCGCAAATTCGGCATCGAAGCCGTGCTCGGCCTCGGCTGGGGACATGACTACCGCAACGAAGCTGCCGGCCCCGACAACAACTACCTCGCTACCAAAGCCGGTCTTAACTTCAACTTCGCCCTCACACCCTCGCTCACCCTCGGCATCAAGCCGGCCATCGTGTGGAACATGACCGACAACCGCACGACCCACAGCAGCTGCGCGTTCAACGCCAACGCCGCCACGTTCCAGCTCCTCGCAGGCCTTACCTATAACTTCGGCCCCGGCTTCCAGCTCGTACGCCCCTACAACCAGGACGAGATCGACGCCCTCAACGGACAGATCAACGACCTGCGAGGCGCACTCGACGCCAGCCTTGCAGCCACAGCCGTCACCGAAGCGCAGAACGCCGAACTGGCCGCACAGCTCCAGGCCTGCATGAACAAGAAGCCCGAAGTAGTGAAAGAAGTGAGCAACCAGCTCAACAGCGTGCGCTACGTATTCTTCAAGATAGGAAGCTCCGTAATCACAAAGGACCAGCAGCCCAACGTTGAAATGATTGCCGCCTACATGAAGAACCATCCCAAGGCCAAAGTCGTGATTCGCGGCTACGCCTCCAAGGACGGCAACCTCGACTTCAACATCAAGCTCGCCGAAAAGCGTGCACAAAGCGTGAAGAACGCACTTGTCAAGGGCTACAAAATCGCCGCCGACCGCATCGACGCCAAAGGCGAAGGCATCGGCAACATGTTCGAGGAAGAATCGTGGAACCGCGTAAGCATCTGCACCCTCGAGAACGCCAAATAAGCCAAAACTACAAACTTATAACCCCAAGCGCCTCCCGCCGCGACCGGCAGGGGGCGCTTTCTCAACAACAAATCAACATTTACACACATGGAAGTATTCACACAAATCGTAGGCTACGTGGCATGCGTATGCATGGTATTCGGCTATCTGCCGCAGGCCATAGTGACCATACGCACACGCGACACAGAAGGCATAGCGCTGAGCACATTCTGCATGATGGGGCTCGGCAGCATATTTTTCATAGTGCAGGGAGCGCTGACAGGCAATGTGCCGCTCGTCATAACCAACCTCATCACAGCTCTTTGCTCGCTGATAATCTTCGTAATAAAAGTGCACAACGACGCAAAAAAACGCCAAGGCGACAAATAATCTTCCGGCGCGTGAAATAATTGGCGAGTATAGCCGTTGTTATTGATAATTTGTGTAACTTTGCACACTTTATCTCATAAACAACCACATAATCACATCCACGACCATGTACTGGACACTCGAACTGGCATCCAAACTCGAAGACGCTCCCTGGCCCGCAACGAAAGACGAACTCATAGACTATGCCATGCGCTCCGGAGCACCGCTTGAAGTGATAGAGAACCTTCAGGAAATAGAAGATGAAGGCGAAACCTACGAAAGTATCGAAGACATCTGGCCCGACTATCCCTCCAAAGAAGATTTTCTGTTCAACGAAGACGAGTATTAAGGCTTAGATTTACATATAATCTATTTACTACCAGCCATATAAGCAATTAAAATTTGTTTGTATGGCTGATGTTTTATGCTCTTTGATAGCAAAATTTGTTTGTATAATTTCAGGGAAGGAAGTGCCCTCCCGAGAACTACACATTGTAGATATGGAGGGAGTAAAACACCTAATAGGAGGCTGTGCCATAATAATGCTTGAGACATGTGGAGCTAATAAAGGAGGAAGAACCGCAGCTACGCAGCTCTGCTCACGGTGCGGCATCTTCCATCCTCGGGCTGCGACCGCTGACGCTGCCTTTGCCCGAGGCTAACAGCAGACTTGCCGCTGACGCGGCCGCTCGGCGCTACGCGCCTGTTGCACATCCCCTGAAGTATCAGGACTTGTACATAACGGAACAACACTCCTGTATTACCGACACCGACGCGGCTTCGTATACCTTCATAAGGTAGCGAAAATCAAGATACGAGAAGCATTTCTTTCTTCCGAGCATTTCCAGCTTTCCTACAATGCTAAGGCAATTTGCTCTTTAGAATGTCCGTTCATTGGTTTTTCAAAATGTGAAGGTGAAAAGCATGTTGAATTCGATTTGCGTAGATACTATGATACCTGCGAGATAGAAGCAACCTACCACCAATACAAAGCAGACTTGCTTTTAACATCGTCTACAAATCCCAGAATTGTGAAAGTCTGATATTACTGAAGTTGCCAATAAGATAATTACCGAAATAAGGCACAATACCAAACATCCCCGGTCAAAATCGATTTCTACTAACTATCGCAAATCATGCGCGACGGTACAGGCACCACTCGGCAAGGCCGCGGACGAGCAGATAGAGGCAGAAAGCGACCCACAGGCCATGGTTGCCGAGAGCACGGGAGACGAACCATGCCGCAAAGAACACGAGCATAGCGACCGCCATGGACGCAAGCATTGCCCGGGTGCGCGTAAGCCCGATGAAAACCCCGTCCCAAACAAAAGCCCACACTCCGGCAAGCGGCACGAGAGCCGCCCACGGCAGATACAGCATGCCTTCGGCCACGACTTCCGGGCGGTCAGTGAGCAGCCGCAGCAAAGGGCCTCCACAGAAAAAATAGACTACGGCGAATGCGGCGGCAAGCCACGCACCCCATCGCAAAAGCGTGCCGACAAGGCGGTGAAGCGACGCATTGTCGCCCGCTCCGTGAAAACGGCCTCCGAGAGCTTCGCCCGCATAGGCAAAGCCGTCCATGAAATAGCTGAACAGCATGAAAAGCTGCATAAGCAGGGCGTTGGCGGCAAGTGTCGTCACTCCCGCCGCCGCACCGCTGCGTGTGAACCAAACCGTGACCGCCACAAGGCACAGCGTGCGCAGGAATATGTCGGCATTGACGCTGAAATACCGCCTAAGGCCGCCACCTTGCAGCAATGTGCGTATGCCCACGCGCCGCGGCCTATAGCGCCTCATGAGCAGCAGGCCGATGAGCAGTCCGGTCCATTGCGCCGTAAGCGTGCCTGTCGCTACACCTTCTATCTTCCATCCGGCTCCAACCACAAGTGCGAGGCTCACGGCAATGTTGACGACATTTGTCCATAAAGCCACCCACATGGGCGCGCGTGCGTTCTGCATGCCAAGGAACCATCCGCTCAGCACATATGAACCGAGCACGGCCGGCGCGCCCCACACGGCAATGGAAAAATAGCGTTGTGCGAGAGAAGCCGTCGCGCCGTCGGCATCGAGAAAACGCAGCGCCGCGGCTCCGGCATTGCCGCTCAGCGCAATCAAGGCCGTGCCGAGCACGGCGGCGAGCAGCAACCCGCGCCATAGCACTACGGCCTGCGCATGGCCGTCGTCACGGCCATAGGCCTGTGCCGTCAGTCCACCCGACCCCATGCGAAGGAATCCGAGCACCCAGTACAGCATGTTGAACATGGTGCCGCCAACGGCTATGGCGCCAAGATAAACGGCCGAGCCGATGTGGCCTGTTATGGCCGCATCGGCCAGGCCGAGCAATGGAGTGGTTATGTTCGAAGCGATGGCCGGAAGGGCTATCGCAAGGATTTCACGGTTCAGAGGCCGCACAGGCACACGCCGCGCAGGTTCAGTCTTTCTTTGCACGCAACGAGTTGAAGTACAGATAGGCTATGATGCCGCCATAGGCCACAATGCCGAGAATCTGAGGCAGGAACTCTCCGCCGCCTTCGGGCAACTGCTTGCCGCACATGATAGTGACAGCCGAGAACACCCCGAACAGGGCGCCGCCGGCAATCATGCCCGAGGAGATGAGCGTGCCGCGGTCGTTGCGGGCGCGGCGCAGGGCCTCGTCCTTGGTACTGCGGTTTACAGCCCACGACACAAGGCCGCCGACGAGCATGGGAGTGTTCAGATGCAAGGGCAGGAACATGCCGAGGCAGAACGCCAGGGCCGGCACTCCGAGCCAGTTGAGAATCACCGCCAGCACAGCACCCACTATATAGAGCGTCCACGGCGTGGAACCACCCATCATCATGGGTTCTATCACTTTGGCCATGGCGTTGGCCTGCGGAGCCGCGAGGCCGTTTTCGCCGGTGAAGCCATAGACATGGTTGAGCATGAGGATGACACCTCCCACCGTAGCTGCCGACACAAGCGTGCCGAGGAATTTCCAGTTTTCCTGCTTGCGGGGCGTGGAACCGAGCCAGTAGCCCACCTTAAGGTCGGTGACGAAGCCGCCGGCCATGGAAAGCGCCGTGCACACCACGCCGCCTATCACCATCGAGGCCACGATGCCGGCCGTGCCGCTCAGACCGATGGCCACAAAGATGCCGGAAGCTATAATCAGAGTCATGAGAGTCATTCCGCTCACGGGGTTGGAACCCACGATGGCTATGGCGTTAGCGGCCACCGTGGTGAACAGGAATGCGATTACCGTGACTACAAGCCATGCCACGAGAGCCTGCCAGAAGGTGTGTATCACACCCACCCAAAAGAACAGAAGCACGGCCACAAGGGCGATGAATATGAAATAGGCTATGTGCTTCATGGAGATGTCCGTCTGCCAGCGCACGGTGGCAGCGCCCGACGCCGCACCGCGCAGCTCGCGGGACGCAAGCCCTACAGCCTGCGCGATGATGCCCCACGACTTTATTATGCCGATGATGCCGGCCATAGCGATGCCTCCGATGCCGATAAGGCGCGCGTAGTCGCGGTAAATCTCGTCGGGACTCATGGCCCAGCCTGTGGCGCTGTAGGCGCCGAACAGCGGTATAATGACCCACCACACGAATATGGAGCCTGCGAAGATGACGAATGCATATTTGAGGCCGACTATGTAGCCGAGGCCGAGCACGGCGGCGCCGGTGTTGCACGAAAGCACGAATTTAGTCTTGTCGGCGAGTGTCTGCCCCCAGCTGTAGGCTGTGGTGGTGATTGTTTCTGCCCACCAGCCGAATGTAGCGACTATATAGTCGTAGATGCCGCCTATCAGGGCGGCGACAACGAGCAGTTTGGCCTGTGCTCCGGCTTTCGGGCCGGTGGCGTTGCCGCTGGCGAGCACCTGCGTGGTGGCCGTAGCCTCAGGGAAGGGGTACTTGCCGTGCATGTCCTTTACGAAATACTTGCGGAAAGGAATGAAGAACAGGATGCCGAGCACACCACCGAGCAGCGAGCTGAGGAACACCTCGAGGAAGCTGACTGTGATGTCGGGATAGCTGGCCTGCAGGATATAAAGCGCAGGCAATGTGAATATGGCACCGGCCACAATTACACCCGAGCATGCGCCGATGCTCTGTATTATCACATTCTGCCCGAGTGCGTTTTTCTTTCCGAGGGCTCCGCTCAGTCCGACCGCTATGATAGCTATGGGGATAGCGGCCTCGAACACCTGTCCCACCTTAAGGCCAAGATAGGCGGCTGCGGCACTGAACACGACCGCCAGCAACAGACCCATGCCCACGGAATAGGGCGTGACTTCGGCGTACTGGCGCGCGGGATGCATGAGAGGACGGTAGTGCTCGTCGGCAGCAAGTTCGCGGAACGCGTTGTCGGGCAGCTCGACAGGGTCCACCTCGGCTGGCGCGGTATTGTCTTTATTCATGAGTGTTGAAATATGATATTGATTTTCGTTTATGTTACTTCTTCGCCGGTATCTTGAGCTTCTGTCCCGGCTGAAGCCTGTCGTTCTTCATTCCGTTGGCTTTCATTATGGCGTCGGACGTGACTCCGTGGCGACGCCCTATGTTGTACAGGTTGTCTCCGCTGCGCACCGTATAGATAGTGGCGGACGCCTGCCTTGATGTCTGTTTTTTCGGTTTCGCAGCCGCTTTGGGCTTCGGCTCCGCTTTAGTCTTTTCAGGAGCGGTGATGGCACGCACCACTTCCTCCGCCTGCCTGGTGAGCGCGCTGTCGGCCGTGGCAGCCTCGGAGGCTGCGGGCGACACACTCAGTGTGTCCGGGCTTTCCGGCTCCACCTGTCGGCATGTCTCGGCAGACTCGGCCTTGGGCACATAGCGGCGTGTGGTGGTTATAATCTTCAGGCTCTGGCCGCGTCGCACACCTGACTTGCGCCTCATGCCGTTGTTGCGGCGTATCGCGCCCACCGTAGTGCCATACCGGCGGGCTATGGACGTCAGGTTCTCGCCCTTACGCACCTTGTGGTACTTCACCGTGGTCTCGTCCACATAGTCGCCGCGCTCGTCGCTGCCCTGCACCGAGGTGCCGGTTGCCGGCTCCACCACGTCGCGTGTGGCATAGCGCGAGGCGTTATGGTTGATTATGCTGTCTTCGTTGGCCACGTAGGCATAAGCCTGCAGCGAAGGCAGCACAAGCGGGTAAGGCTTTATATTGCCGGGTATTATATCCTTGCGGTACTGCGGGTTGAGTGCTCGCAGTTCGTCGAGCGTGATGCCCATCACATCCGCTATCTGTTCGAAATGCACACGGCGGTTCACATGCACGGAATCCACCACAAGCGGACGCCGGGCGAGAGCGGGCGCTATGTTGTGCTCGCCATAATATGTCATCACATAGTTGGCCGCGATGAATCCGGGCACATAGCCGCGTGTCTCGGCGGGCAGGAAGGGGTATATGGCCCAGAAGTCCTTTTTTCCCCCGCCGGCACGGCGGAGCGCCTTGTTCACATTGCCGGGGCCGCAATTGTAGGCGGCTATGGCAAGCGACCAGTCTTCGTAAGTCTCATACAGCTGTTTGAGATAGCGCACAGCCGCATCGGTGGCTTTGTAAGGGTCGCGGCGTTCGTCCACGAGCGAGTTCACTTCGAGTCCCTGTCCGGTGGCCGTGGGCAGCATGAACTGCCACAGGCCCGTGGCTCCGGCGCGCGACACGGCCACCGGGTTGAGGGCCGATTCAATGATGGGCAGATATTTCAGCTCCATCGGCATGCCGTGGCGGTCAAGAGCCTCTTCAAAAATGGGCATGTAGTAGTGCGACAGGCCGAGCATGTTCTCCACCATCTGCCTGCGGCGCTGCGTGTACATGTCAATGTAGGAACGCACCACGGAGTTGTACGGCATTTCTATGGTGACGGGCATTGCTTTCAGGCGGTCTATGATGTCGCGGTCGGAGGCAGGGGCGTCGGCACGCGTGTCGGCCTTGTCGTCGAAAGCCGCATAGCGGCGCAGATACCAGTTGTCCCGCATGCGGCACACATCGGTCTCGAAGCTTTCAGGATATACAATTGATTTGTCGCTCACTGATTCGCGCACGTCGAGCACCGAGGCGGCCTGAGCGGCATCGGCAGCCATGGCGCAGAGCGCGAGGGATAGTAGGAATCGGCGGGTATATTTCATTTATTTCAGACAATTTCTCACGTTAGAAATTAAAGGCCCACTGGAGGCCGAAAGCCGGACGCTGCCCGCGTCCTTCGATTATTACAGCCGGCGACACATCCATCGACAGGTCGGGACTGACGTCGAAATGGCTGAGAGAGGCGTCGACGTAGGCGTCCACCATGGCCAGCAGATATACGCCCACCATGGATATTATGCACAGGTCGCGGTTGCGCCGGTAAAAGTTTTTGCGAGACTGCAGCAACGATGTCAGCCACGTTTTGTCAAGCGAATCTTCCGTCACCGTGGGCGGAAAAAAATCCATGTAGGAATTGGTGGTGGGGTCGTTGTCCATTATGTCGCGGTAGGCCCGGGAATAGTCGTCGAGCATGCCGTTGTTCCACGATGTCGCGTAGCCGAGCCCGAGATAGGCACCGACGACTATGGGCAGTTTCCAGTAGCGGCGGTTGTACACCTGGCCGAGCCCCGGAAAAAGCGCCGACATCCACACCGCTTTCGTGGGGTCGGGATTGAAAACCACGGTGCGTTCCTCCCACACATCATAAGCGGCAAAGCGGCCGGCAAGGCTGTCGGCCACGGCGAGCGGAGCGTGCCCGCTGTCGGATGCCGCGTCTGCGGCAGCGGGCACCGGCTCGTATACGGCGGAAAGGCTGTCGGCAGCCTCCTCCGCCATCTGAGCACGCGAAGCCACTGCCACCGACAATACGACGGAAAGGACAGCCAGGATGCGTTTAATTGCCATTCGCCTCCTGGTTTAGCTTCAAAGAGTCGAACATGGTGATAAGGCGCACAAGCTCGTCGTCGTTGGCAAACGGAAATGTGATGCGGCCTTTGCCGTTTTTGTCGCATGCGAATTGCACCGGAGTGCGGAACACGGCCGAAAGCTGGTCGCGCAGGGCGGTGAAGTCGCGCGAGGCCGATTGTGTGCGTTCGCGTACGGACGGCTTCTTCACAGGCGCGGGTTCTCCGCTTTCCCATTCGCGCACGATTTCCTCTACGCGCCGCACGCTCAGGCCATGGCGCAGAATCTCGTTGTAGAGCCGGAGCTGCAGGGAGGGGTCGGAAAGAGTGAGCAACGCGCGGGCGTGCCCCATGTCCACACGCTTGTCGCGCAACCCGAGCTGCACCTCGGCAGGGAGACGCAGCAGGCGCAGGAAATTGGCCACGGTGGCTCGTTTTTTGCCTATACGCTCGCTCAGGCGTTCCTGAGTGAGCTTGTACTGGTCGATGAGTTTCTTGAACGTCAGCGCGATTTCTATTGCGTTCAGGTCCTCGCGCTGTATGTTCTCGATAAGGGCCATTTCGGTGAGTTCGGCCTCGTTGGCGGTGCGTATGTAGGCCGGCACTGAATCCAGACCGGCAAGGCGCGCGGCACGGAAGCGCCGCTCGCCCGCTATTATCTGGTACGAGTCGGGCGCAAGCTTGCGCAACGACAAGGGCTGTATGATTCCGAGCTCGCGGATGCTCATTGCCAGCTCCGCCAGGGCTTCTTCGTCGAAATTCGTACGAGGCTGCTCGGGGTTGGGCTGAATCTGCTCCAACGGCACCTCATTGATGGCCGAACTGCCCTGTGCGGGCACGTCGTCCATCGATATAAGCGAGTCGAGGCCGCGTCCGAGAGCATTGCGTTTTAATGCTGCCATTGTTATGCTTTTTTATGCTTATGTTTGGCTATCAGTTCTTTTGCCAGCAGAATGTGGCTTGTGGCCCCGCGGCTGTCGGCATCGTACAGGAGTGCCGGAAGGCCGTGGCTCGGAGCCTCGCTCAGACGTATGTTGCGTGGAATCACGGTGTTGAACACCATGTCTCCGAAGTGTCCTTTCAGTTCGTCGTAAATCTGGTTGGCGAGGCGCAGGCGGGCGTCATACATGGTAAGCAGGAAGCCTTCGATTTCGAGCGACGGGTTGAGGCGGCTCTTTATTATGCGTATGGTATTGAGCAGCTTGCTGATTCCCTCAAGGGCGAAATACTCCGCCTGCACGGGGATTATGACGCTGTGTGCCGCCGTGAGGGCATTGACAGTGATGAGACCCAGCGACGGCGAACAGTCGATGAGCACATAATCGTAGCTTTCGGCCACAGGACCGAGCAGACGCTCGAGCACCCGCTCGCGGTCGGGCTTGTTGATGAGTTCGAGTTCGGCACCGGCGAGGTCGATGCGCGAGCCTATCAGGTCGAGACCTTTCATGCATGTGGCCACCTGCGACCCCAGCAGCGGATAATCGTCGACCATGCACTCGTAGATGGAAGACGTCATGCTGCGCGGGTCTATGCCGTAGCCTGAGGTGGCATTGGCCTGCGGGTCGGCGTCGATGATGAGGACGCGCTTGCCCTCGGCAGCGAGAGAGGCAGCCAGATTGATAGTGGTGGTGGTTTTTCCCACGCCGCCTTTCTGATTGGCTATTGCGATGATTTTTCCCATGTATGAGATTGTCTGTGACACTTATCGTTAACTGCTGCAAAGTAAATGATTTTTTTCCGTTCCACGAAAAAATTGTTCCACGATTTTATTTAATATGTAGATAAGTGGGGCTAATTGTTGAAAAACTACCGCCGTTTTCGTAAATTTGCAGAACCTAAAGAATTTCTCATGGACAATACCACAGCAGAGCGCCCTCTGGTGCTCATCACCAACGACGACAGCATAGACGCCCCCGGCCTTCATGCCCTTGCGGCCCTTGCGGCAGAATGGGCCGAGGTGGTGTGCGTGGCTCCGCGCCGCCCCCAGTCGGGCAAATCGTCGGCAATGACCGTAGGCGAAGCTTTGCGCATAGCCGAAACGCGTCCCGACATGGCGGTGCCGGGTGTGAAGTACTACACGGTGGACAACGGCACTCCCGTGGACTGCGTGAAAATCGCTCTGTACACCATAGTGCCTCGCCGCCCCGACTTCCTGTTCTCGGGCATCAACCATGGCTCGAACGCCGGGGTGAACGTGCTCTACAGCGGCACGATGGGCGCTGTGCTGGAAGGAGCCGTGGAAGGCATCCCGTCGGCAGGATTCTCCCTGCTCCACCACTCCATGTCGGCCGATTTTTCATTGTCGACAGACATCCTGCGAAACATAATGGCCAGATTCCGCGCCGAACCTCCGGCTCCGGGAATATGCCTGAACATAAACATTCCGGCACACATCACGCCAAAAGGCGTGCGCGCATGCCGTGCGTGCCACGGACGCTGGAGCGACGGCTACCAACGCTACACCGACCCGCACCGCCGCGATTTCTTCATGCTTGCCGGACTTTTCGTCAATGAAGAGCCGGAAGCCACCGACACCGACGAATACTGGCTCGCGCAGGGCTACGTCACCGTGGTGCCCGTGGACAGCGACATGACGGCACGCTCGGCCGTCGCCGCCGCCGCGACCACCTACGACACCGCCCGGTGACACATTTAAAAGCTCGCACTTTCCACACCGAAAAATAACGGCGCATAAGTTTTTCGACAAAAAAATGCGCAGAAATTTTGGCATTTCGGAAAGAATGTATAACTTTGCAGTCGCAAACGCAATAAGCGGCATGGCTCGCTAGCTCAACTGAATAGAGCATCTGACTACGGATCAGAAGGTTACAGGTTTGAATCCTGTGCGAGTCACAAATAATTTCTCAATGAGCCAACGGCTCGCTAGCTCAACTGAATAGAGCATCTGACTACGGATCAGAAGGTTACAGGTTTGAATCCTGTGCGAGTCACAAGAAAAGCGCATCACCCATCGGCGATGCGCTTTTCTTTTTTCCTTACTCATCAAGCAGCCCCGGGCGCAGACGGCGCGTACGCTCTACGGCCTGCTCATGGCGCCATGCCGCGATGCGGGCCTCGTGGCCGCTGAGCAGCACATCGGGCACTCGCCATCCGCGGTACTCGGCCGGACGGGTATAGATGGGGGGTTCCAGCAGGCCGTCCTGGAACGAATCCTTAAGGGCGCTCTGCTCGTCGCCGAGCACCCCCGGGAGCAGGCGCACCACAGCATCGGCGATTATGGCCGCCGGCATCTCTCCGCCGGTGAGCACATAGTCTCCCACGCTTATCTCACGCGTCACAAGATGCTCGCGGATGCGGTAGTCTATGCCTTTGTAATGGCCGCATAGTATAATAATGTTGTCGAGCATCGACAGGCTGTTGGCCATAGGCTGCGAGAACAGCTCGCCGTCGGGGGCGGTGAATATCACTTCGTCGTAGTTCCGCTCCGATTTCAATGCCTCGATGCAGCGGTCCACAGGCTCGACCTGCATCACCATGCCGGCTTCTCCGCCGAAGGGATAGTCGTCGACCTTGCGGTGTTTATTGGTGGTATAGTCGCGCAGATTGTGCACCACGATTTCGGCAAGACCGCGGTCTTGCGCACGTTTCAGTATTGAGCAGTTGAGCGGCCCCTGCAACATTTCGGGGAGCACTGTTATGATGTCGATTCGCATATTTTCTGAATTTCCGTGCAAAAATAGGAAAAAATAATGCTTGTTATGACAAAAAAGAGCGTATATTTGCGATAACTAAAAATACTACGATTATGAAAAACTACATTTCAGCCGCTCTTGTGGCTTTGGGTCTTCTGCTTCTCGGCCTCTGCATCAAGGCCGGCATAGACAATTACGGCAGCCGCGACCGCGTGGTGACGGTGCGCGGACTGTGCGAAAAGGAAGTCAACGCCAATGTGGTGACGTGGCCCATCGTCACCAAAGAAATGGGCAACGACCTTCCGGGAATATACAACAAGATACAGTCCAACAACAATGCCATCCTCAACTTCCTGCGCGCCAACGGCATAACGGACAGCGAAATCAGCGTGAACGCACCCGAGGTGAACGACGTGCAGGCCAACGCCTACAACCAGCGCGAACAGCTTTACCGCTACATGGTCACCAACGTGATTGTGGTCAAGAGCGAGAAGGTGGACAAGGTGAACGAGCTCATAAAAAAGCAGACGGAACTGCTCAAAGAGGGCATAGCCATCGTGGCAGGCGACTACAGCTACCCCATCACGTACGACTACACCGAACTCAACGACGTGAAACCCGACATGATAGCCGAAGCCACCCGCAACGCACGCGCGGCAGCCGACCGTTTCGCGGCCGACTCCGACAGCGATCTCGGCAAAATCAAGACGGCATCGCAGGGACAGTTCTCCATCGAAGACCGCGACCGCTACACACCCTACATCAAGACAGTGCGCATAGTCACTTATATCACATATTATCTTGAGGATTGAAAATTCTGCAGATAAACACCGCCGCGGGACGCGGCGTGGCCGGTGGCGTTCCTGACAGCATACAGGAAATGGGCCGCAGTCTCGGCCACGAAATGCTCATGGCCGTGGGACGGGGAAACAGCGCCGGCGGCCGCACGACGCTGGCCGACGCATTCTCCACCGGCGTGCACTGGGCCGCCACACGACTCTGCGACCGCCACGGGCTGCACTCGCGCGCGGCCACCAGACGGCTCATTGCCAAAGCCGAGACTTTCGCCCCCGACGTAATACATCTGCACAACATCCACGGATATTACCTGCACTACCCCACCCTTTTCGACTGGCTGCGAGGAAGCGGATGCCCGGTGGTGTGGACTCTCCACGACTGCTGGCCGCTTACGGGACACTGCGCATTTTTCAGGAATTGCGAACGCTGGCGCAGCGGGTGCCACAAATGCCCTCTGCTGCGCACATATCCCGCATCGCTGCTCGCCGACCGCTCGAAAGCCAACCATAAACTGAAGCGCAACACGTTCGCCAGACTTCAACGCTGCACCATAGTACCCGTGAGCGACTGGCTCGACAAAGTGGCAGGGCAAAGCCTTCTCGGCCATTACCCGAGGCGCGTGATACGCAACGGCATAGACCTCGGCACCTTCAGGCCATGCGCCCCAAAACCGCCATCGGATTCGCCTTTGGCGCTGGGAGTGGCATCGCACTGGGATGAGCGCAAGGGACTCAGGGATTTCCGCGCCCTCCGGCATATGCTGCCCGCCCACTGGCGCATGCGCCTCATAGGCCTTGATTCAAGGCAGCGCAGACGGCTGTCCCCGGACATAGAAGGGCTGGGACGCATAAATTCGGCCGCAGAACTCGCACGCCACTACTCCGAAGCCACCGTTTTTGTCAACCCCACACAAGCCGAGGGCGACCCTCTGACAAAAATGGAAGCCCTGGCCTGCGGCACGCCTGTGGTTACCTACGACTCGGGCGGAGCCGCAGAAGGCCTTACGCCGGAAACCGGAGCCGCCGTAGGCAAAGACTGCGTCGACGCCCTGGCGCGCGAGACCGAACGTTGCGCCACGGGACACTACAGCGCCAAGGCATGCCGCGAGCTGGCCGAGAAACGGTTCGACATGCGCCGCAACCTCTCGGGCTACTTCGACCTTTACGCCGAACTGCACGCGGACAAGCGGTGAACAATACATAAGAATCAATAATAAAAGCCGACGGACATCCATCCATCGGCTTTTTTTGCTAATTTTGCATCTGAATTACTATATAAAACCCTCAGTTCATGAGCGCATTCAGCATTTTCATCATAGCAGTGGCTGTAATGGCATGCATATTGGGCTTCCGACGCGGACTCATCGCACAGGCCGGACAGATAATAGCCCTCGTGGGAGGCATACTTGCCTGCCGCATACTCGCGCCCCACGTCGTGGCATGGTTCAGCGAATCCGCACCCGACGACACCGCCAATACGGCCATATGCTACGCCCTCACCTTCCTTGTGGCCTACGGCGTGGTATTGCTTGTGGCACACCTGCTGCGCGGAGCGGTAGGGGCTGTGCACCTCGGGTTCATCGACAGGCTGGCAGGCGCCGCGTTCAAGACAGGAGTGTGGATGCTCATCCTGAGCGTGCTGCTGAACGTATGGGCGGCTATTATGCCGGGCAGCGACCTCACAGACACAACAGCGCACCCCGAACGAGCGCACATCATCAGGATTGCCCCGGCCGTGTGCGGCTATGTGATGGAGCAGGCCGCTAAAAACTCTCATTGCAAATAAGACGTTATATCCACATGGATAAGACTAACGAAAACGATAGAAACTCCGACGATATAATCCGCGACGCCACACAGGGCGATTACAAATACGGATTCGTCAGCGACATAGACACCCACCGCATCGAGCGGGGCCTGAACGAGGAAGTGGTGCGCCGCATCTCCGCCCTCAAAGAGGAGCCGGAATGGCTGCTCGACTTCCGCCTGAAAGCATACCGCCACTGGCTCACTCTGGAAATGCCGCAATGGGCGCATCTCCGCATCCCCCCGATAGACTACCAGGCCATCAGCTACTACGCCGCACCGCGTGCGGCAAAACGCCCCGAAAGCCTCGACGAGGTGGATCCGCAGATTCTCGACACATTCAACCGCCTCGGCATCCCGCTGGAGGAGCAGAAAGCCCTGAGCGGAATGGCCGTGGACGCGGTGATGGACTCCGTGAGCGTGAAAACCACCCACCGCGAGGCTCTCGCCGAAAAAGGCATCATTTTCTGCTCGTTCAGCGAAGCAGTGAAAGACTATCCAGACCTCGTGCGCCGCTATCTCGGCAGCGTGGTGAGCTACCGCGACAATTTTTTCGCCGCGCTCAACTCGGCAGTGTTCTCCGACGGCTCGTTCGTCTACATCCCAAAAGGCGTGCGCTGCCCCATGGAGCTGAGCACCTATTTCCGCATCAATGCGGCAGGCACAGGCCAGTTCGAGCGCACGCTCATAGTGGCCGACGACGACAGCTACGTCAGCTATCTCGAAGGCTGCACCGCACCCATGCGCGACGAGAACCAGCTGCACGCGGCCATTGTGGAAATCATAGTGGAAGACCGCGCCGAAGTGAAGTACAGCACGGTGCAGAACTGGTACGCCGGCGACTCGGAAGGCCGTGGCGGAGTGTACAACTTCGTGACAAAACGCGGGCTGTGCCGTGGCTACGCTTCCAAACTGTCGTGGACTCAGGTGGAGACAGGCTCGGCCATCACATGGAAATATCCGAGCTGTATCCTCCAGGGCGACAAATCGGTGGGCGAGTTCTACTCCGTGGCCGTGACGAACAACCGCCAGCAGGCCGACACCGGCACAAAGATGATACACGTGGGGCGCAACACCAGTTCTACCATCGTCAGCAAAGGCATCAGCGCCGGCCGTAGCGAGAACAGCTTCCGCGGCCTCGTCAAAGTGGCGCCAAAGGCCGAAGGGGCGCGCAACTACACGCAATGCGACTCGCTGCTGCTCGGAAGCGACTGCGGCGCGCACACTTTCCCTTACGTCGACGTCCTCAACCCGACAGCCATCGTGGAACACGAAGCCACGACAAGCAAAATATCGGAAGAACAGCTTTTCTACTGCAACCAGCGCGGCATCCCCACGGAGGAAGCCGTAGGCCTGATAGTCAACGGCTACGCCAAGGAGGTGATGAACAAACTCCCCATGGAATTCGCCGTAGAAGCGCAGAAACTGCTGTCCATCACCCTCGAAGGCTCCATAGGCTGAGAGCTTGTTTAAAATTTAAAAATCATGCAAGAAGACATACTCCTTAAAGTCAACGACCTGCACGCAGCCATAGACGGCCGAGAGATATTAAAAGGCATCAACCTCGAAGTGCGGCCGGGCGAAGTCCACGCCATAATGGGCCCCAACGGCTCGGGCAAAAGCACCCTGAGCGGCGTGCTTGCCGGCGACCCGCGCTACACCGTGACGGGCGGTTCGGCCACATTCCACGGTGTGGATCTGCTCTCGCTTGCGCCGGAGAACCGCTCGCACGAAGGGCTGTTCCTGTCGTTCCAGTATCCGGTGGAAATCCCCGGGGTGTCGATGGTCAACTTCATGCGCGCGGCCATCAACGCCAAACGCGCCTACCTGCATGAGACACCGCTCTCGGCCGGCGACTTCCTGAAACTGATGCGCCAGAAACGCGCCATAGTGGAACTCGACAACAAGCTCGCATCGCGCTCGGTGAACGAAGGATTCTCGGGCGGAGAGAAGAAGCGCAACGAGATTTTCCAGATGGCGATGCTCGAACCGCGACTCAGCATCCTCGACGAGACGGACTCCGGCCTCGACATCGACGCGCTGCGCATAGTGGCAGGAGGCGTCAACAAGCTTAAAACCACACAGAACGCCACCATAGTAATCACCCACTACCAGCGCCTGCTCGATTATATACGTCCCGACTTCGTACATATCCTATACAAGGGACGCATAGTGCACAGCGGAGGTCCCGACCTCGCTCTCGAGCTCGAAGAAAAAGGCTACGACTGGATCAAACAACAGGTGGACAATGAATAACTCTCTCACCCAATATCTCGAACTCTATGAGGCACACCGCGCCGATATAGACTCGCATGCCCCGCAGGCGCTCAACAGGCTGCGGGATGCCGCTTTCGAGGCTCTGAACAAGGCGGGACGCCTGCCCCGAAAGGGCGACGAGGGATATGCACGCACCGACATCGACGCCATCTTCGCCCCGGATTTCGGCATCAACATCATGCGCGTGCCTGCACCCGTCGACGTGGCCGCATCGCTGCGCTGCGACGTGCCCAACGTGAGCACGCTCATGGGCGTCGTGGCAGGCGACGAATTCCGCCCCACGGCCACACTGCTGCGCAACCTCCCCGAAGGAGTCACCCTCACAAGCTTTTCCGAAGCCGCCCGCACCACACCCGCCCTGCTCGAACGCATCGGAAACCTGTCGGCAGAAGGCGATGCCGCCACTCAGCTCAACACCCTGCTGGCCCAGGACGGCGTGCTCATGCACGTGGCAGCCGGCGTGGAATGCGAGAAACCGCTGCAGCTCATCAACATATTCAACGCCGGAGTGCCGTCGCTGGCTGCTCGCCGAGTGCTCGTGGTGCTTGAGCGCGGCGCAAGCGCGAGACTGCTCGTATGCGACCATTCTCAGCGCGGCGACGTGGACTACCTCGCCTCGGAGGTCACCGAAATATTCCTTGCGCCCGGCGCACAGCTCGACTACTACCATCTCGAGGAAAGTACCGCCCGTACGTCACGCGTCAGCTCGGTATTCGCCTCGCTCGACGCAGATTCTCGCCTGAGCGTGAACGGAACGACACTGTGCGGCGGACACACACGCAACAATTACACCGTGCACCTCGACGCCCCCGGCGCCGAAGCCAACATGGCCGGAATGGTAATCTGCGGCGACAGCCAGCACACCGACAACGACACCCTCGTGCTGCACCATGCGCCTCACTGCCGCAGCAACCAGACATTCAAATACATCCTCGACGACAACGCCACGGGAGCTTTCCGCGGACTGATACGCGTGGATCACGGCGCGGCGTTCACCGAAGCGTATCAGACGAACCGCAACCTCGTCACCTCCGCCGATGCCACCATGCACACCGAGCCACAGCTCGAAATCTACTGCGACGAGGTGAAATGCGGCCACGGAGCCACCACCGGACAGCTCGACGAGCGAGCGCTGTTCTACATGCGCAGCCGCGGCATCCCCGAGCGGGAGGCCCGCAAAATGCTGATGCAGGCATTTATGGCCGATGTGATAGACACCATAACACTGCCGTCGCTGCACGAGCGCCTGCGCCTGCTCGTGGAACGGCGCCTTACGGGCGACCGCCGCGGATGCGGCGACTGCTCCGCATCATGCACCACCACCCTGCAATGACAAGCAACTACGACATAGAAGCCATACGGGCACAGTTTCCTGCTCTGAAGCGCAATATCGGCGAGTCGCCTCTGGTGTATCTCGACAATACGGCCACATCTCAGACCCCGGCCTGCGTCCTCGACGCCATCATGGACGGCTACACGATGCGCAAGGCCAACGTGCACCGCGGCGTGCACACTCTCTCGCAGGAAGCCACCGACGCGCAGGAAGCCGCACGGAGGCGCGTGCAGACATTCATCGGCGCGGACAGCCATGAGGAAATCATCTTCACCAGAGGCACCACTGAGGCGATAAACCTGGTGGCCGCAAGCTACTGCTCCATGCTCGAAAAAGGCGACGAAATAATCGTCACCGTGATGGAGCACCACTCCGACATCGTGCCCTGGCAGCTTGCCGCCGAACGCTACGGCCTGGAGTTGCGCGCCGTGCCGCTGCGCCCCGGCTCCTCCGAACTCGACCTTGACGCCTATGCGGCGATGCTCGGCAGCCGTACACGCGTGGTAGCGTTCACGGCCGTGAGCAATGTCCTCGGCACAGCCAACCCCGTGCGCCGCATGGCGGACATGGCCCATGCCGCCGGCGCCGTTGTACTCGTGGATGCGGCACAGGCCGTGGCACACGAACGCGTGGATGTACGCGCATGGGACGCCGACTTCATTGCCTTTTCGTCGCACAAGATGTATGGCCCCACAGGCGTGGGTGTGCTGTACGGACGCCGCGAACTGCTTGAGCGCATGCCGCCATACCAAGGCGGCGGAGAAATGATAGCCCACGTCGACATCGAACGCTCCACATGGGCCGAACTCCCGTTCAAATTCGAAGCCGGCACACCCGATTTTGTCGGAATCGCCGCCCTGCACAAGGCCATCGACTGGATGGAGACAACAGGAATCGACCTTATAGCCGCCCATGAGCAGCGCCTGCTTATCCGTGCCGAAAAGGCCATGCGCGCCATGCCCGGTATGCGGATATTCGGCGACGCTCCGGGCAAATGCGCCATCATCAGTTTCCTTATGGGCGACGATGCTTCGAGCTACGACATAGGCATGCTGCTCGACGGCATGGGCATAGCCGTGCGCACGGGCCACCACTGCGCCCAACCCCTAATGAACGCGCTCGGAGTCACCGGTGTGGCCCGTGCCTCGTTTGCCGCCTACAACACCGAAGCGGAGGTGGACGCGTTCATCGCCGCCCTGCAGCGCATCCATAAGATTCTCAGGCTGTAGACGTGAACGAGTAAACATTTTGCGTTACCATAACCATGCCACGATGATTAACCTGACGCCGATTCTGAAACCGTTTTTTGCGTCGCGGGTGCGAGCGGCGCATTCATGGGCCGGACATATTCGCCAAGTACAGACCGGGCAACTGATGCAGCTGCTGCACACGGCACGCAATACAGCCGCTGGCAAGCGCCACGGATACGCCGCCATAAGAAGTTATGAAGCCTACAAGGCTGCCGTTCCCGCCGTATCATACGCCGACATCCGCCCCGACGTGATGCGCATGGTGGCCGGCGAGCGCGACGTGCTGTGGCCGGGACGCTGCCGCCGATTCGCGCAAAGTTCGGGCACAAGCGACGGAAAAAGCAAATTCATCCCGGTGACGAACCACTCGCTGCGGCTCAACCACTATCTCGGCGCCCGCGACGTGGTGGCGCATTATCTGCACCTCTATCCCGAGAGCCGCCTGTTTTTCGGAAAGGCATTCATTCTCGGCGGCAGTTTCGCCAACGAGCTCGCCGACGTGCCGAGCGGCGTCACTGTGGGCGACCTTTCGGCCAACCTTATCGACGCCATGAACCCTATGGCCAACCTGCTGCGTGTGCCCTCCAAACGCGTGGCTCTGATGGCCGACTGGAACGAGAAGCTTCCCGCACTCATCGATGCCGCCGTGGGGCAGGACATCACCAACATATCCGGAGTGCCGTCGTGGTTCCTCACCCTGCTGCGGAAAGCCATCGAACGCTGCGGCGCAGCATCGGTACACGACATATGGCCCAACCTCGAGGTGTTCTTCCACGGAGGAATCTCATTCGAGCCATACAGGGAGCAGTATGCCCGCATCACCGACCCGGCGCGCATGCGCTATCTTGAGACATACAACGCATCGGAAGGATTTTTTGCCGTGCAGGACCTGCGCGAGCCCGGCTCGATGCTCCTGCTGCTCGACGCAGGAGTGTTCTATGAGTTCGTGCCTCTCGACCAGAGCGGCGAAAGCTATCCCGACACCGTACCGGCATGGGAGGTGGAGCAAGGCCGCACTTATGCGCTGCTCATCACCGCCCCCAACGGATTGTGGCGCTACGCGATAGGCGACACCGTGCGCATTGAGTCGGCCGACCCGCTGCGCATACGCATAGCCGGCCGCACGCGCAGTTTCATCAACGCTTTCGGCGAGGAGCTGATGGTGCACAACGCCGACCGAGGCATAGCCGAAGCCTCGGCTGCCACCGGCGCACAGGTGCTCAACTACACGGCTGCCCCTGTGTTCGCCACCGAACACAACCGCGGACGCCACCAGTGGCTCATAGAATGGGCACGCGAGCCGGAAAGCATACCGGCCTTTGCCGAAGCGCTCGACACGGCTCTGCAACGCGTCAACAGCGACTACCAGGCCAAGCGCTCCGGCACAATTTTCCTCGACCCGCCGTCTGTCACCACAGCTCCCCCCGGACTTTTCGACCGCTGGCTGGCGTCTACCGGCAAATTGGGCGGACAGCGCAAAGTGCCGCGCCTGAGCAATGACCGCGCAATTATCGACAGCATGCTCGGGTTCATGCAGTAAGCAAACGGCCCGGAACCTTTAAAGCTACTCGGCAAAGTGCCATTCGTCGCTGCGGACGGCAGCGAGGGCAAGTACGGAAATGGCACGTACACCCGCCTCGGAAAGCACACGCAGGGCTTCGGCCATAGTGGCGCCGGTAGTCACCACATCGTCGACCACGGCCACGTGCAGCCCGCGCAACTCGTCGGACGCACGAAGCGCAAACAGCCCTTTCATGGCGTGCAGACGCTCGGAAGCTCCGCGCCGTGTCTGTGTGCGGTGCGGACGCAGCGCACGCAAGTTATCGCCCACCGGCACACCAAGCACCGAGGCAATGCCCATGGCAGCCTCGCGGCTCTGGTTGTACCCCCGGCGCAGCAGTTTCGTCCAATGCACCGGCACCGGCAGCAGCACGTCTATATCGGACAGCGCCGCCACGGCATCGCTCTGCATCTCAAGGGCAAAACAGCGCCCAGCCTCACGGGCGAGAGCCGGCATGGAGCGGTATTTTGCATCGCGGATCAGTGACGCGTATGGCGAATGGCGGCTATAATCCATCCATGCGGCCGCAAGTTCCAGCCTGAGCCCGGGACGCGCGAGGCGCGCCACAATGCCGTTGTCGTGCCGCACATGCATCCGTGTGCGCGGAAGGGCGGCAAGGCAGGCCATGCACATAAGCCGTTCGCCACGCACGAGCGAACACTTGCACACGGGGCACAGACGCGGCGCAATAGCGTCGGCAAGCGAAAGGAAAACATGCTTCACATGGCAAAGATAAGCTATTTTGTTGTAAATTTGCCACCATGATTACTTTAAGCATATTCCAGACCGTAGAGTTTTACGTCATCACATGCGTGGTGGCCGCTGCCGTAGTGGCATTGAGTGCGATGCCCCGCCGCACCCGCGAGGCGCGCAATTTCAGCTACGAGGGCGACCTGATGCCCGGCGACGGGGAGGCGGAGCCGAAACTCGTGTTCCGTGTGATGCGCGACGGGCGCGTGGAACTGCGGCGCACAGGCCTGAGCGGTGTGGGCGACGAAGGCGCGGCCACGCTCGATGCGGAAGTGGCCGGCTTCGACGTCACGCTCACCGAACGCCTGCGCGCGGGCCGAGGCCCGGCAGTGGGAGAAGCCGTGTGGGTGATGGATTTTTTCGGCCGTGAATATTACCACATACGCTTCACCAGCGAGGCCACCGGGCGTTTCGCCGCCGTGACACTGCACGTGCGCCCAGGCATAGTGGTGAAGAAAGCACTCGTGCAATAAACACCCTCTAAAAGCCCCAGAGCTGCAGAAACCATGTCGATATTACGACATAGATGAGAATGCCGAAAATGTCGTTGCTTATCTGAATGAAAGGCCCTGTGGCAAGCGCAGGGTTGATGTGCAGTTTTTCGAGTGTGAGCGGGATGGCTGTGCCGAGCAGCGAGGCGAACATCACCACGGCGAAGAGCGACACGGCCACACTCGCCGTGACTGCATACTGCCCGGGCAGGAACACAAGATTATAGACGAGCATGACAGCGCTCATCACGGTGGCGTTCAGCAACCCTATCACCACTTCTTTGCCCAATTGGCGCGAGAACTGGCGTATGTCCAGCGAGCCGTTGGCAAGGCCCTGCACCACTATGGCCGAGGCCTGCACGCCCACGTTGCCGCCCGTGCCGCCTATGATGGGAATGAACAGCGCGAGCGCCGTCACGGCTTGAAGCTGTTCCTCGAAGCCAGCGAGTATCAGCGAGGCCACGATGCCCGCCACGATGCCGATAAGAAGCCACGGAATGCGCGCCTTCGTCTGCGCCAGAATGCTGTCATCGGCATCCACGTCGCTACTGATACCGCTTGCGAGCTGATAGTCGCGCTCGCTGCTTTCGCGCACCTCGTCCATCACGTCGTCGACGGTGATGCGGCCCAGCAGACGCCCTATGCTGTCGACTACCGGCATGGCCACAAGGTCGTATTTCTCGAAGTCGTGGGCCACTTCGTCGATGGGAGTGTCGTCCTTCACGCTTGCCGGATCCACTTCCATGACATGTTTTATTTTCGATACCGAAGGATGCGTGATGAGTTTTTTCAGCGGAAGCACACCGCGCAGCTTATAGTCGTTGTCGACGACGTAGACATAGTAGATTTCGTCCATCTCCTCGGCCTGCGCGCGCAGTTCCTTGATGCACTCCGGCATGGAAAGATTCTCGTTTACGACGAGCATCTCCGTGCCCATGAGGCCGCCGGCCGTGTCCTCGTCGTATTTCAGCAGGTCGATGATGTCGCCGGCCTGCTCCACGTCGTCGATGTGCGAAAGAATCTCGTCGCGGTCCTCCTCGTCGATTTGCTGTATGAGGTCCACGGCGTCGTCCGTGTCGAGGTGGTCTATCTGCTTGGCAATCATCTCGGCCGGCATGGCCTCGAGAAGCTTGTGGCGGTCGTCGTCGTCGAGTTCCATCAGCACCTCGGCGGCAGTGTCGTCGTCGAGCAGGCGGTAGAGATATTCGGCCTCGGCGAGATTAAGGTCGCGGTACAGCTCGGCTATGTCGGCGGGATGCAGGTCGGCAAGAGCCGTGCGTGCGCGTTCGTCGTCATGTCCGCTTATTATATCGCGGATCTGTTCAAGATATTCGGGAGTGAAGTCTTTCATTGCCGACGGAGTTTTTGCACCTCAAGGGTGAGTTCGACAAACTGTTCCACCGAAAGCTGCTCGGGACGCATGCCCAGCAGCGGCGAATCGGGCATCGAAGCCCCGGGAGGAAGGAGTCCGCGCAGGCCGTTGCGTATGGTCTTGCGTCGCTGGCCGAATGTAGTCTTCACGACAGTCTTGAACAATGCTTCGTCACATCCGGCCTCCACACGGGAGTTACGCCTCAGCTCCACTACTCCGCTATGCACCTTGGGCGGCGGATTGAACACTCCGGGCGGCACGGTGAACAGATAGCGCACGTCGTACCACATCTGAAGCAGCACGCTCAGTATGCCGCGCGCTTTTGTGCCCGGAGGCGCCGCGAGGCGCTCGGCCACCTCGCGCTGAAGCATGCCCGAGCAGAACGGCACGCAGTCGCGGTAGTCGAGCATATGGAAAAATATCTGCGAAGATATGTTGTATGGATAATTGCCTATGAGCGCGAACGGCTTTCCGCCAAAGAGCGTGTCGAGCGGCAAACGAAGGAAATCGCCCTCGATTATGCGCCCGTCGAGCGCAGGCACGTTGGCGCGCAGATAGTCCACGCTCTCTGTGTCTATCTCCACCACCCGCAGGTCGCGGCCGGCTTCGAGAATGAACTGTGTGAGCACTCCTGTGCCGGGGCCTATTTCAAGCACCGGCACAGACGGGGCGGCCTCCAGCGTGGACGCAATGCGGCGCGCCGTGCCGAGGTCGGTGAGAAAATGCTGCCCTAAGGCTTTTTTTGGACGAACACCGGTCATGCTGCAAAGTTACACATTTTTTCATCTCCAGCCCTTTAAACCGGACGTACATTTGCATATCATATTAATATTTTTTAGTTACGGCTTGTGATGACAATGACACGGACACCGGGATTTACACTGAGCGGGAAGTAGTTTCAAATTATGATTCCGGCTCTTAGGGCATTCAATACGGATAATAAAGAAACCGTCAATACGTTTCATATATATCACGCACATTTGGCGAATTGTCTCCGAATTTATAATCTATTAATTCCTAAAATATGCTGGCTCGTTTATTATGTTGTATGTTTTTCGCATTGATTTTAATGTGCTGTGCTGATGATATAGAAACAAATGAACCGACAACACCGATTGTGGCTCATATTTCCGGCACTCTCCCGGTTTTATACATCAATACTGAAAACCAAAAGCCGATAACATCCAAAACTGAGTATATCAATGCCGGCTATTGGCTCGATCCAGTCGGCATTGATGATATGGCACCTCTCGGCTCGGAAGCAGAACCGTTGCCCATGCAGATACGAGGCAGAGGACATTCCTCGTGGAAAGGCCAGAAGAAACCTTACAAAATCAAACTCGGTAAAAAGACCGCAATAATGGGTATGCCTGAAAACAAACACTGGGCATTGCTTAAACCCACCGAAGACACAGTTGCCGGCTTACATTTAGGTAAACTTATGAATATGACTTGGACGCCGAGTTTCCGTCCTGTGGAAGTTGTGTTGAACGGAGACTATATCGGGTTATATTTTCTTACTGAAACTATCCGCATAGACGAAAATCGCGTCAACATCTACGAACAACAAGACCAAGAGACCAATCCCGATTTAATAAGTGGAGGCTGGCTTGTTGAAGTTGACAATTACCATGACGAATGTCAAATTACCATTCCTGAAAATAATCGTTGGAATCTTACATTGCGCTATCACTCGCCGGAGGATTTATCTAATTCGCAACTGCAATGGCTTACGAATGAATTCAAGGCTATAAATACGGCTATATATTCGACGGACAAGACCTCGACCGCATGGGAGGAGCATATTGATGTGGAAAGTATGGCTCGTTTCTTTATATTGCAGGAAGTCATGGACAACCCCGATGGTTTTCATGGTAGTTTCTATCTCCATAAGGATTTGAAAGACGGTTCCAAATGGATTGCCGGTCCGATATGGGATTTGTTATGCTATAACCGTGAGAAAACCGACTATACATTTAAGATGAAAGTCCATTACGGGTTTATCCCGCATTGGATTGGAGAGATAATCCAATATGACAGTTTTTGTCAAGCGGTCAGAGATGTTTGGAGCGAGGTTTATCCGAGCAAGCTTTCGGAAATATATGATTATATTGATGACGAACTTCTTCCTCTTGGAGAGGCTTGGAAGAATGACGGCAAGAGATGGAATGATGCCCTAACCCAAACCGCACAACTTAGAGCAGATAGGATTAAGAACGCTCTCAGACGTAATATGGAGTGGTTCAACCAACATATTCCGGTTAGCCATTAACGTCAATTCCTACCACCTCGACTTCTTGTGTCGAAAATGGAGATAAGATAAGAGGTTGTTTAATAATGCTTGTGAAGGAGCATAGCGGGCTATGCGACTGAAGCAAAGGGATAAAGACACTCAAAAATTTCGGAGGGGTTGACAATTCCATTGTTGACAACCTTAACAAAAATTTAAAAAATCAAACAATACGAAATCAAAAGAAAACGGCAGCCCGACTTTTTCATCGTCGGGTTGCCGTTTCTCTTTATAAATTGTTTATTTACGCTTTCCGTCAGAACGAATAGCTGACGCCGATAGACGGCGCCCATGCGCGGATGCTGTAGTCGGCAGTGAACGTGCGCTGCACGGGCAGGCCGAGCGCAGGCTGCGAGGCTGCGAGCAGGTCGGTGTAGGTGCAGCTGCGGCCGGCGGCGTCGAGGCCTGCTATGTACATCAGGGCGAAGTCTACGCTAAGACCTTTGACAGGGCGGAACGACAGGCCGGCGGAAGGCTCGATTTTCGTGGTTCCGGGAGTCTCGGGGTTGTAATTGCCGTCGGGCACGGGCGTGGTGTCCACCATCAGGCCGGCACGCACATCCAGGCGCGGTGTGGCGGCAAACTGGGCTCCGGCCTTGAAAGCCCACGAATTGCTGTAGTTTTTAGGCAGGTGCTGGTCGAAAGAGGTGAGTTTCTCGTCGAGGAACACCACGTCGAGCGACTTGTAGGCGCTCCATCCCGTGAGCTGCGCGTCAAGAGCCAGCGTCCATCGCTCGGCCGGTTTGTAGCCGAGGCCGAAAGCAAGCACATAGGGGCACGGCATCGAAGCTTCGAAATTGCTCTGGTTTATAATGCCGAGCGTGGGCTGGAGCAAAGCGGAAGCGAGGTCGTTGGCATAGCGCACGGAAGCTACTCCGGCATCCATCGTCATTTTCATTTTTGACCGGAAAGAGGCGCCCACGGTGAGGTTGCGCGTGATGTCGAACATTGCGCCCACGTTGAATCCGAAAGCGAGCTTGGTGGTGCCGTTGAGGTTTACGGATGCGGGAGTGGTGGTGCCGAAGCGGTAGTCGGCGGGGATGCCCATGGCAGCGCCCGCGCCTGTGGCGGCAAGACCTGCGAGCATGGCGTCCATAGAGGATGCCGACACGAGCCCCTTGTCAAGGTTGACACTTCCCCACGTCACCATCAGGCCGGCGCCGACACTCAGACGCGGAGTGATGCGCCAGCTGAGAGTGGGCTGCACCGTGAACGCGCGCAGGTCGCAGCGCTGGTTGAGCACGGCGCCGGGCCAGTTGTCGCGCCAGTCTATGCTGCTGCCGTAGGGCGTATAGAATGTGACGCCCGCCTGAAGGCAGTCGTACACACGGAATGATGCCGAAAAATCGAGGGGGGTGCTCACGGGGTTGTGGGTGCTCCACTCGCTGCCGTCGGGCAGCGTGGCGGTGGCTGTGGGCGCTATGCCTGTCACGGACGCGCTCACATCGATGGTCTTGTCGGAGAACGCCATGCCGGCGGGGTTGAAGAACATGCTTTCGGCGCCGAGTTTCAGGGCTACGCCGGTGTGTCCCATGCCGAGCTGTCTGGTGCTGAGTGTGTTCACCTGATAGCCTTCGGCCGAGGCCGCAAGAGCGATGCACATCGCGAGCGCGGCCGTTACAATCTTTTTCATCTTTGTGACTTTTTCTACTTGTATATTGGTTTATAAACGCCGCAGACCGCCGGAATCCGTGCGGCCTGCGGGTGTTGACGTTTTTTCAGTCTATGCGGTATCGGTCGCCGGTCCCGTCGACTATCGAACGGAAATAGCGCTCGTTGTAGCCGCCGAACACGGGCTGCACGGGCATCCCTGTGGCGGTGCGCTCGAAATGTCCGGGTGCGGTTTCTTTCTTTATGTTTCCGTCGAGGAACTTGACGAGCAGGTAGTCGCCGAGGTCGCGGTAGCCCTTGGTGACAGCGGCCGAGGCCATGTTTGTGAATTCGGCCAGACGGCGGCGGGCTTTCTCGTAGGGCAGCCCGCGAAGCGCAGCGGCCGCAGCGGCTGTGTCGCGCTCGAGCATATCCTCATAGCCCCGCTGCACGCGGCGTATGTCGGGTATCATCTGCGAGTAGCGGTTGTAGGCCTGGTTTGCCACATAATTGTTCACCCAGAACATGGCGTCCCACGACAGTGTGAGCATGTCGCCGTTGCCGTGGGCGAGTTCGCGCGGCGGTTCGGGCGTGGAGTTGAACACAGGGATATACACGCAGGTGTTGGCGTCGTCGACACCGAACCACAGGATGCCACGCATGGCTTCGGGGCGCTCGCCGTTCATGGACGCCACGAAAGAGAACCCGGTCTGCTGCGTGGCAATGGCACGCTCATGGGTGTAGGTGGCGGAGTCCACCTTGAACTCCATCGGACGCCAGCGGTAAGGCACATCGAAGGGGCCTGCGCCGATGTCCGTGGCCATGTCGAGCGGCGTGCCTTCGAAATGGTCGCGCATCATCCACTTAAGGTCATTGGCGCTTACAGGCCGGGCGGGTTTCACCCACAGAGGCAGCACTTCGCCCTCGCCTTTCATCACCCACGGCAGATAGCTGTCCATGGAGTCGGATGGGGCGGCATGACGGCGGAAATAGCTCCACACACGTCCGTCGCATCCGCGGGTGGCGCCCACGTCGGTGATGGCATAGGCACGCGAAAAATCGAAATCCTTGTCCTTTCCTTTATAATACCCCTGCTTGCGGGCGAAGTCGATGACATCGTGCGAGTAGATGGTGGTTTCAGGCTCGTTCTGCGGAAAGCGGTGTATGCGGGCATGGTTGGCATGGCCGCTTATGTAGCCGTCAGGCACACGGCGCGCCACCCACACGGCTCCCTTGTCGGCTTTGCCTTTGCCGATGAGCTCCATGACCCACACTTCGTCGGGGTCGGCGATAGAGAAGGATTCGCCGGACGAGCCATAGCCGTAGTCGCGCACAAGCCCCGTCATCACATCCACAGCCTCGCGGGCCGTGCGGGCGCGCTGGAGCGTGATGTAAATCAGCGAGCCGTAGTCGATAAGGCCGCTGCCTTCCAGTTCGGGGCGTCCGCCCCATGTGCTCTCGGCTATGGTAAGACCGTGCTCGTTCATATTGCCGATGGTGGCGTAGGTGTGTGCGGCTTCCGGAATTTCGCCTCGGTATGTGCCGCTGTCCCAGTCGTGGACGGCACGCATTGTGCCCGGGGCATGGTCGGCGGCAGGCTGATGGTAAAGCTCGCCGTAGAGCGTGTGGCTGTCGGCGGCATAGGTTATCATCGTGGAACCGTCGTCGGTAGCTCCCTTGGCTGCAATAAGGCTTGTGCACGCCATGGCGTCGAAGCCCAACGCAAGCGCGGCGGCAAGGCACGCGCCTTTGAGGATGTGATAGTGTTTACTCATAAAAATTGTCACAAAGGTACGAAAGTTTGGTCTATTATGCAAATTATTCAAAAATCGGAGAGCGGCAGGCGTATTAATCACTCCTTACCAAAAGCAAATATCGCAAATAATCGACAACTACGCAAAAAAGCATGCGCGAAAGCCGCTATTTTACGATACTTTTCGTAATTTTGCAGCGATTTTGTCTCGATTAATGACTAAATACGAAGAAATACGGCAGAATGCAGCGCCCGAACTCGAGCGCCTCAATGCACGCATCCACGCACGTCTGACATCGGACAACGCCTTGATGGATACAATCGTGCGCTCACATCTGCGCACGCAAGGCAAACAGATTCGCCCCCTTGTGGTGATTCTGTGCGCCAATATGTTCGGCAAAGTCACCGACAAGGTGCTTGCAGCCGCCGCATCCGTGGAACTGCTGCACAACGCGTCGCTTATCCACGACGACGTGGTGGACGAATCAAAGCTGCGCCGCGGCGCAGCCACCATAAACGCCGTGTGGGACAACCACATAGCTGTGCTCGTAGGCGACTTCTTCACCAGTTCGGCACTGCGCGAGGCCACGGAGACCGCCGACATGCGCATCATCAGCACCATATCCAATCTCGGACGCCTGCTCAGCCTCGGCGAACTGAGCCAGATAGACACCGCACGCAGCCACACTTTCGACGAAAAAGCCTATTTCAACAATATCGACAAAAAAACGGCTTCGCTGTTCGTGGCATGCGCACGGATGGGCTGCTACGCATCCGGAGCCTCCGACGAGCACACAGAGACGCTCGCCGAATTCGGGCGTCTGCTCGGACTGTGTTTCCAGATTCGCGACGACATCTTCGACTATTACCCCGCCGACAAGGTGGGCAAGCCCACAGGCAACGACCTGCGCGAAGGCAAAGTGACGCTGCCCCTGCTGCACGTCCTGCTAAAAAACGACGTTCCGGAACGCGAAGAAATGACGCGGCTGTTGCAGAACGACACGCTGTCCGACGCCGAAATTCTGCGCCTCCAGGCATATGCGCGCGACAACGGCGGCATCGATTACGCATTCGACCGCATGACTGCACTGCGCCACGAAGCCGCAGCGCTGCTCGCCGGCCTGCCCTGCTCCGACGCATCAGAAGCGCTCCTCGGCATCCTCGACTACATCATAGCGCGCGACCATTGATTCACACCTCCCCATGCTTCCGCGGGATAATGCAGCCTGTAGCGCAAATACATAAATATAGTAGTACAAAAGTTTTTCAAACACCATTGTGACGCACGCGCCGTGCACTACAGCGCAATTTTGCGCACGGCACGCCCTGTGGCCGTCGTGACCTCCACCATATAGATGCCTCCGCAAAGGGACAGACGCAGCGAGCCGCCGCCCGGGATATGTGTGGGTGCTACGACCTCACGAGCCATAGCGTCGAGCACACGCACCATTGCCGGCTCTGTGCATCTAACTTCGTCGCCGTTGATACACCAAGCCGCTGTGCCGGCTGACAAGTCGTCGATGCCGGCCAGCTCCCATGGATGCACAATTGATTCATTAGCAGCCCAAAGCAGATTTTCATCTACATCGACAACACCTTGCAATGTCATGAACCACCAAGATATTGCTGTACCTGGGACTGCGTACAGAGGAGCAAAAAACAATGAAGAGTAATTGCTCCCCGTTTCACCTATTCCATCTATGAAATTCCATAAAAACACATCATTACACAACATATTTTTTCTTTGTATGCCGGTGTTGGTGATGTATGTTACATCGTATACTTGCGTATCAAAGAAATAGAACTCATATACAAAAACTCCGTTTTCATCCCTTACGCGTTCGGACCAACCAAGATTCTCCATTGCATCACCCTTTTCAGTCGCGAAATCGCATACAAGAATACCTTCTGACGGAATGTGCTCTGGGCATATGTTATATTGGTAGGCATAACTCAATATTTCGTTGTAGACTTTGTCTTCAAAGCCCGAAATATCCCCGGGCCGATACAACACACGCGTTTCATCCTGACGTAAATATGCTATTACAGGGTCAAGCACTTTGTTGCGGATGTCAGGCTTGACAAGGCGACAGACGTACCACTCAAATTCATCGATATTTACGGTTTCAGAAATCCTTATCCCGAACGCAAGTTGATCATATCCCTTTATAGCAGGATTATATCTGTGAGCCTCATACCACCAGGTCTTACCCTGCTCCACGAGAGGCTTATACTCATACTCCTGCTCTTTAGCGAAAACCGCGGAACAGGTGAATATGGAAAATATCAATATAATGACCGTTCTTTTCATTTTGTCAAATATAATGGAATGTTAGTGTCATGTTTAAAAATGGCCCCTTTTTCAAACTTTACAGGAGTCGACAATTTAAGCGATGGTGCGTGAATTTGCAGGAAAGCGCCCTTTACGAGTTCGATTTTACCAATACGCACCTCTCCTTTGCTAATAATCGTAAGTTTGGCGCCCGATTCCAAAATAGTACCATTCTGTAGTTCGACTGCCCCCGCAGCTTCTATTATAATGTCAGATCCCTTTTTAAAAACCACATTGCCTTTGGGCTGAGACATCATAATGTTGCTTCCGCATATCACGTCACCGGTAAATATATAATCAAATGAGTCAAATTCAATATTCTGTAAAACCAAAGGTAGTGAAACTGGCAATACAGAATTGCCATAGATTTCGCAAATCTTGTTTGCCCCTATTGTTTTAGAACTGATTACTTTATCCTTTAATGCCTGCTTCCTAACCATACCAACCTTAATATCCCTAGCTGCCAATACACTCCCATTGTTAATTGCAGATGTAAGCACATAAGTCTTGTCATCCGGATTAACACCTATAGGACCATACCTTACTCTTTGTGGCACCTTAACCCAAGGCCGCGTCAAAGGGTCGCCGAGTAGGTTGTGAGCAAGCTTGACATGATGATGTTCTTCTTTAGGATAGCGGCCTCCATATAGATTGAACGCCTTTGACTTTGCTTCCGCCAAACCTAATAAAGGAACTCTAAGATTATTAGACATTATATAATCAAAAAAATAAGAGTACATTATATTAGCATGAAATATACTACTATTTCTTGTATACCCAAGAAACGCGACGCCCCCATATTCTTTACCCATTACATATGACTCTCCAAAGTTTTTAGAAAGTTCATAAATCGTATAATCATCTTCGTAAATATCAAAAGGCATAGTTGCACATGCTGCAGAATATGTCCAATGGGGATATGTTTTATTGTTAAGATTATTAAGAGCATACTCTCCATCATCTGCAAGATTTCCTAACGCATACTCATTGGCTAACGCTTGAATACCATATACTCCTATTGATAAATTATTTGTATTTTGAGTTGTTGATACACTTTCTGGAGTTCCATGCCCTTGAAAATCTACATATCCAAAATTTTGGTTATTAAGATGTTTTATTACATCAGTTCCTTTAGGGTAATTGTTATCTTGATAAACAATAGTTGCGTTATATAATTTTGAAACCTTATCTTTAACGAATCCATCAAAGTCTTGTTTAAAATTATTATTAACTGTTATATATGCTTTATTCAGATATGAGACATCGCCTAAACCTGGATTTACCTCATATAATATTAGTTTATCAATAAACGCGCTTATATCGTCCACCGATTTGCAAGTCAAGCGACCAATATTAATTTCGCAATCGTAATCAGTTATAATATCCGACGTGCCTAAATAGTAAGGAATATTTGACCCTACAATCAGCGAGCCTCCCTCAGGACGCCACGAATTATTCAATTCTCCAAAATAGAGGTCAGATGGTGTTCTAATCTTCTTATTTGCTTCAAATGGCATGGCAGTCCCATATCTTATAGGTATCTGTCCTCCAAGCAGCACGTGGCGGGTCCCGTAGTTTGAGTATGCATATGATAAGAAACTGCGGAGTTTTCCGGCATCGTCATTAAGGTCAGAAATAACATCGCCGTCAGCAAACTGGGGGTGAGCGAGGACATCTTCTATGCAAACCACGCAAGCTGTATAGCCCGCTGATTTGCGATATGCGGCAAGACGCTCAAAAGCCCGAGCAAAACTACGCGTCGTAACGATAATGTATTCGTAAGGTCCGTTGCCCATGAATTTTAGGTTCGCGAGAGATTTCTGAATGGTATTAGACACCAATCTATAAGAATCTACCTTGGCTGGGTTTAGAACTATACGTTTAAGCTCCTCTGCCGATTCAGCTACCAAAGTCATATCCGCAGGAATCACGGGGCGCGGAATTAGCTTTGAGATGTCACCTTGCATCGACCACGACAAAGATATATCAATATCACAGGCAAACCTCACGGAACAACCCATAACATCGTAGCTGACCGGGCGAACGGCCACGGCCACTGTCTTGTTAACGCCCGCACTATAGCTTTCTCCCACTATTTCCACAATGGGGTTATGAGTGGAATTTGTGTACAGCACAGGGTCGGCGTGAGTAATATATCCGTCCCTTCCGTCGGCGTTATATTGCTGATTTGGAAACGGCAAATACGGAACAGCGAGTCGGCTTTGGCTAAGCACATTACATTCAACTTTGAACTTCTCCGAATTATATGGAACGGAAAAGTGAACAATCTTTACAGGAAGCATAGGAGCACCTACTTCTCCATCAGCATAAAGGCCATCCACAGAAATCTTGCTGTAGTTCACACCATCCAAAACAACGGCCTTTATGCTCAGCAAATTATCATCGAACCGCAAATGGGCAGACGTGCCGTTTGCTGCAAATGTAAGACATATTGCAGTCATACTAAGACATATCATGAAAAGTAAGCGCTTCATATTACAAATTTTTAAATAGTGATAATCAAGCGTTTTGCACCCAACTATTGCTCATCGGCGATGAGTGTGTAGGATGTACTTGCCCGCCGCGTCTTCAACACCCTTCTGAACCTTTTCCTTTTCAGGCACTTTTGCTGACATATTTTCTGCCGATTCAACTGCAGGCCGCATAGCCACGAAAGCCGACGAAGTGTTCAATCGATTCAGAACATCGCTTTCCATTGCGGCGCTTTTTGCATTGAGCGCTTTTTGTATTTTCAAAATATCCACAGACTTCGAACCAAGCAACAATTGGTCGTAATTATTTATTTCCAACTGTGCAGATGCACAGAAAGACACCGGAAGCGCAAGCAATAGTAACGTTTTTATCATTTTTGATGGTATTTAGGCTTTTTACAAAAGTACATACATTTGTTGTTGTAAAATATAAAACAAAGGTTAAAATTCATTAATTCGAATTCTATACAAATACGGACTGGGCAGCACTACACTAATAGGCAAAAAAAACAAACCGACCGCACCATCATCAGCGCGGTCGGCTCTCACTTATCACAATCCAATCAGATGGCGGTCACGCGGAAAACGGTGTCGCCAACAGTTACTATATAAACCCCGGGAGCTACAGGCACGGATGCCGCTCCATTCGAAGCCTCTACTGCCGCAACCACAGCTCCGTCGGGGCGGACGATGCGTATCAAGGAACCTTCGGGGGCACCTGCCACATGGATTTTACCTCCACGGGCCGACACCTTCACGGCCGCACTCTCCACATCGCCGATGCCCGAAAGCAGAACAGCAAAATCTATTGTGGACATTTCGGTGTCGCCGGAAGCAAAACGCGCTGTCACGCCTGCCGTATGGGTTCCGTCCGTAAGGTTTTCCAGCAGATACTCCGTGGCCGTCGTCGACGCGAGTTTCACGCCGTCGAGATACACATCATAGCCTGTGGCCTTGCCCGGAGCACGCATGGCCGGAGCCGTGACGCCGGGGATGTTGTCGGCCGCACCGATGTAAATATCGTCAATGGCCAGATAGTAGGCGTTGTCGGAGATGCAGTTGATGGCCACATGCCGTGCTTCGCGCGGTATGGTGGTGACTATCTGCTGCCAGTCGTCAAAGTCAACTTTTACGGGTTCGCCCACCCACACGAAGTCTTCGGCCTCATTGCCGTCGGTGGAATAGCCCACACGCAGTGTCTCCTCATAGCGCCACCAATAGCCGCGCACCCAGAAGCTCACCACGAAATCGCCGCTCATCTCGAGGCGTGGCGACACAATGTAGTCGTCGTTAACGCCGGTGCCCTCGCCGGGAGCCATGCACACAAGCACTTTGTCGCCGCTGTGCGTGTCAAGGAAATCGGCGTCCAGCATGCTCGGGACAGTCTTAGATGGATTCATGACAATGAACGCCATGGGCTCGCGGGCATTGGGATAATCATAGTCGGGCGACGAGTATGTCGGCACGCCGTCGCCGTCGATATAAGTCCAGCCGGCATCGCCCGGCGAATTGATTTCGAAATCGTCGTGATCCTCGAAGTCGTCGAATATGCCCGTGACTACATTCCACTTCAGCAGTCGGGAGTCTGGCGTGGCGGCTGCTTCTATGACAAGGTTGGCCGGAGCCTTTGTGGCTTCTTTAAGAGTGAACGACTGCGAGAAATCGACGTCGCCCGACACTTCTATATCTTCCTCAAGGGCCTCGAAGCCTTTTTTGGTGCATGTGAGCACATAGGCGCCTTCGCGCACGTCGTTTATGCGCACCACTCCCGATTCGTCGGCCGTGCCGCTATAGCTGTAGGTGTTGCCTTTTCCGGCAAGCACTACCGCCGCGGCAGAAGCGTCCTCCCCGGGAGCATTGGTGGCAAACGTCAGTTCCACAGCAGAGTGCAGAAGATGGGGCACTTCGCCCGAGAATGCAGGATACGACACATTGCCGTCGGCATACACCGTCTTGACAGCAAAGCGGAATGTGCCCTTCGGGGCTGCTGCCCATGTCGGGTCGGAGAACGTGGTGGCGGCAACGGGAGCGCTGTTGAGCTTGGTCCATTGCGAAGGCTCGGACTCCTGTCCGGGGAGAAGACGCCACACATCGTAGCTGTGCGAAGGCGTTTCGGCGGCAGCTTTGCGCGGCGCGCCATAAGGAAGACCTGCGGCACGCAGTGTCAGATTGCCGCGGAAGATGTGGTCGCCTTCCGGATAAATGCTGTTGAACGGCTCGGTGCGATAGTCCTTGCACAGAACCATCTTGTCGAGGCGCGCGGGCCAGTCGGGGTTCTCGCCGGCATGGTCCATGCACAGACGCGCGTCGCCTCGCAATGCGAACAATGCTCCGCGCGGAGCCACCACGGGATATTTGAACACGCACTCATGCCAATTGTAGTTCTCGCTTTCGAGCCCGTTTTCCTCATAAAGGATATGGTTGGTGGGCTTGCCGTCCTCGTCGAGGTCGAACACCACCACGTCCACCGGTCTGCCGTTGTCGCCGGAGTTCCACACGTTCCACGACATCGAAGTGAACACGGCAGGCGTGTCGTAAACTACACCGACTACGGTGTAGTCGGTGACGGCCGACATCTCCATGTTGAACACGTAATCGTCAGTGCCGTCGTCATAGCGGAACTCGACAGGAAGGTCCTGCGGGGCGTCCCACGTCAGGATGGCGTTTGCGCGGTCCGACTCCACTGCCACATTGGCCGGCGCGATGAGTTTTTCCTGAAGCATGAAGCTGCCGAGGTCGATGTCGCCGTCAAGGCTTTCTATAGAGCGCGAGGCCGTCTCGTAGTTCAACGCATGTGCGTCTATCGTATAGCCTCCTTTGCGGTACACACCTTCGGCTGTGAAATTGCCGTCGCGGTCGGTCTGCACATTGTAGCTGTCATAGCCGTGCACGCTCACAGTGGCATTTTCAATGCCGCGGCCGGCGGCATCCACCACTTTGCCGCTAACCGAGGCCGTGGCTATGGCCGTCATGGCTATGGTTTCTTCCTTGTGTTCGAGCGGCGCGAAAGTATAGCTCGCCGACACGGGTTCGAAGCCGAATTTCTCGACCGACAGCGGATACGTGCCGGGCTCTATTTCTATGATCTCAAAACGGCCTTGCTCGTCGGTGACATATGTAGCGGCGGGGTCTCCGAACTTCACGGTAGCGCCGGCAAGGGGGGAGGTGCCGTCGGTCACCGTGGCCGTAAGCCACGACGCACGGTTTTCTTCCAGCGTGAAGTTGGATATGTAGAGCGTGGGCAGACCCGGTTCCCATGCGGCATGAAAGCCGATGTAACACACTCCTGTCTCCTCTATTTCAGGGAGATACACGTATGTCTTGTTTAGGTTCACGAGGTCGGTGGTCAGCTGCTTTATCACCGTATGGCCTTCCGTAGCGGCATCGCGGCCGATGGTAACGGAATAAGACGCGGGATAGTAGGCGTTCATGCATCCGGCATCGTAAACTATCTTGTAGGCTTTCCCGGCTTCGAGCCTGACGGCGGGCGAGATAAGCCAGTCGTCGGCCGTGCGGCCGTAATTGCCGCGCATCATCATGGTGCGTTGCTGGGCATAGGTGTTGCCGCGGGTCCATGTAGCGCCGTCGTTGTTGGCGTCGGCGATAGTCCACATCAGCAGGTCGTCTTCGTTCTCGAAATCATAGGAATACGGCACGTCGAGTTCCGTGCCGACAACAATCGGAGCTGAACTGCCGGCCTCGCTGCGTCCCTTTCCGGAAACGGCGGTGACGGTGTAGGTGTAAACTCCCGTGGCCGGCACCTCGTCGGCACAGGACGTGGTTTTCACACCCGTAGCCACGACATGGCTGCCGGGCATGCGCACTACGTCGTAGCCGAGCGAGGCAGTGTTGACCCATCCTCCGGCTGCACCTGTCACAACGGCATCCCAGCTGATGGCGGCGGCATTGCCGTCGGCCTCCACTTTCACACCTGCGGGTGCGGCCGGCACATCTTCGCCTATGAAGCAGCGCTGCGTGCGCGGCAGGCCGTTGCCGGCCTCATTCACGGCATAGAGTCTGAAAGCGTGCATGCCCTCGGCCACTTCGGCCTGCAGCGACACTTCCGAGCCGGGTGTCATGCCAGTGCCGGGCCATGTCTTGGCCTGAATGCCGTCCACTTCAAGAACAAGCGACAGAATTGTCTCCAGAGACTGTCCGCCCGCTGTGGCCGACGGCAATACGGCCCGAATATCGGCCACGCCGTCGTGGGCAGGATTCGTCACTTCGAAATCCACCGCCGCAGGCGCGCCGTCTTCGGCCAGGCTGAACGGGATATAAAGCCCTGTCAACTCGCCTTCTTTACCCATACTGCTGACAAACGTGACTTCAGCCGTCCGGGGGTCTATTTTATAAAAGTATCCGTCGGAATAGGTGGAAGCCGCCCAATAGAGCGTGCCGTCGGAATGGTCGAACTCCATACTTTGCATGTACTCCATGCTTTTTCCGGTGTCGCCTACATCCACAAGGCGCCGGGCGCCTTTGTCGTAACGGTAAAGGTGGCCGTTGTTGGCAAGCGTATATATATCGCCGTCGTAGCTGCACGCCAGCGTCATAAGCCACAGAGTTCCGGCATCGGCATATTCCGTGGGAGTGCCGTCGGCGGGGTCCACAATGCATATTTTCGACGAATTGCCGCCATAGTGGTATATGGCAAGCAGATTTCCGTCGGAATAGTCGTAGGTCATGTCCACGTACAGCGGATGCTCTTCCGTGCAGTCGGCAAGTTTGGTGAATTCGCCGGAGGACACATCGACAGTGTTCCACGCCAGCGGCGCGGGACCGGGCGTGTAACTCATGGCATAATATGTGTTCCACGCCATCGCGCCGGCGCTCACGGCGGCGGTCTCTTTTATTTTTGCAGGATTGGAGGCATCCGTAATCGGGAATGTGTACCAGCCGACGGGACGCTCATCGTCGCTGATGAGGAAACCCATGGCGGAAACCGGCGTCTGCGATTCCGCTTCGGCACGGAGATTGCCTGCGCGATCCACGGCGAGGATGGTGGCACCCAGCGTGGCGGCGGCCAATAACATTGTCGTTCTCTTCATGCTTTTTGGATAATGACTGATTGGGGTATAAAAATATAGAGATTGCTAATCGCAAAATTAGCAGTCAAGACATTAAATATCAAGACTTCTATATTACGGATACGGCAATTTGCCTTAGATGTAAAAAAATCAGAGTCTGCGCGCGGTATCGCGATAGGCCGACGGCGTCATTCCGACCGTCTCCTGGAATGTCTTGTAAAACGTGCTCATCGACTTGAAGCCGAGATCGGCGGCGAGAGCCTTGAGCGGATAGTCGGAATTGTCTGCGTCGGAAAGCACTTTCACAGCCTCCTTTATCCTGTAGGAGTTGACAAACTGGTAATACCCCTTGCCTGTGTGGGCCGCTATCATCTGGGAGAGATACGTGCGGTTGGTGCCGAGCATTTCGGCAAGACGCTCGCGCGTAAGGCCGCTGTCGCGGTAGACGGCACCACGCTCCATAATGTCGGTGAGCCGGTCGAAAATATCGTCGTGCGCAGCCGGCCGCTCATCGGCCCGTTCATCCTCGCCGGCAGGATCCGGAGCAGCCGACATAAGTTCGTCGAGGCGGTCGCGCAACTGCTGCTCACGGGCCATGGACTCGCGGTTGCTGATGACAATTCGCCGGTAAAGACGCTTCTGACGCCTGTAATGCCGCAACAGCACAAGCAGAATCACGCACACCGACATCAACGAAATCATCAATATGGCCGCACGCCTGCGTTCGTCCTGGAGCATGAGACGCTGCATGTCGGCTTCCTGTTCGCGCTTGTCGATGTCGTACTGCACGCGTATTTCGTTGATGGACTGCTGCTGACGCTCCGCATAGGCCGAATCGCAAGACTGCTTGTAGGCCTTGTACACCTGAAGGGCGCTTCTGTAGTCGCCCAGACGCTCGAGATTAAGGGCGCGCTGCTCAAGCAGCGGCGACACCATGGAGCGGATGGAGAGGCTGTCGCACATGGCGAGTCCGCGCCCCACCATGCGTTCCGACTCGGCCGTGCGCCCCAGTGCGGCAAGCACCCGCGCATAGGCAAGGTAGGTCTCCGACAAAGTGGCGCCCTGCGCGCCGCCGGAATTACGCTCCGCTTCACGCAGCCAATCAAGCGCCTGCTCGTTATGCCCCATGGCTGCATATATGGAGGCATAGAGGTTGCATACGGCGGCACGCTCGGCATAGCCCGAGCGCAGGCCTATGCTGTCGGCCTCCTTAATATATTTAAGGGCCATGTCATAATTGCCGGCTATATTGTACAGGTTGGCGCAATGGTAGGCTCCTGCGAAGCTTATGTGGTCGTTGCCGTTGGCCACACCCCAGTTGTAGCAGCTCAACGCATATTTCAGTCCTGTGATGTCGCGGCGGATGCTGGCTATTTCCGCAAGGTTGCACTCCACAAGCGCCTGGCGCATCGGGTCGCCTATCTCCACGGCATATTCGAGACTCTTGTAGAAACACTGCTGGGCACGCGCATAATCGGCGTTGACGTTGGCTTCATACACGCCGTAGCCGTTATATACGGAAAGACGCAGAGTATCGTCTCCGGCTTTGTCGGCCAAAGCGAACGCTTTGTCGAGCTGCGACTTTCCTATGGCAGAATTTCCGAGAATCACATTCGACACCCCTTGGAAGTACAGGGCATAAGCCGTGAAATACCGGTTGCCGAGCCTGTCGGCTTCGCGATAAAGCTCCGTAGCCGATTCGAGGGCACGGCGATGGTCGGTGCTGCGTGTGGCCGCCGCACAGGAGTCCTTAAGCATGTAGCAACGGGCTTCTGACGCCACAGACGGCACGGAGCAAAACAACGCAAGCATCCAGACAACGCAAGGCAGCAGTATTATACGGGTAATCTTATTGGGAATAGACTTCATCCAAGTGGCTTAAAGAGAGAGTTTAATACAAAAAGAGGACACACCTGCCGGTGCATCCTCTTTTGCGCTTCAAGGTGGACTCGAACCATCGACCCTCTGATTAACAGTCAGATGCTCTAACCGACTGAGCTATTGAAGCATTTTGTGATAATGATTATGTGCGCTTCAAGGTGGACTCGAACCATCGACCCTCTGATTAACAGTCAGATGCTCTAACCGACTGAGCTATTGAAGCGTTTATGCCCTCCCCTCCGGGATTAGCGATGCAAAATTAGTACAAACAATCGAATCTTGCAAGACTTTTGAAAAAAAAATGCATCAAAAGAGACTTTTTCGCAAAAAATCAAGATTACAGATAAATCATCGCCCCCTGCAACAAACCCCTCCTATCGGTCAGCTCCATTTCCAGCCACATCTATATTCAACGGATTATTTCATCAATTTTCTGTTGTCACTGCCACCGTTTTCCAATACGCCCATCTGATGAATGGCTATCTGGTTAAGCTTCACAAGCCGCTCGCTCTGCGTCATTCCTTGCTCGATAAAGACAGCATTGAGGTTTTCCATATTTGACAGGCATATAAGTTCGTTAATTGTGGCATAATCTCGTATATTTCCCTTCTGTTCCGGATGCGCGTCGCGTCATTGCTTTGCCGTCACGCCAAACATGGCCACATTCAGCACATCTGCTTCATTGGCATATATCATACTCACCTGCGCCGGGGTAATCTCCACAGGAATAAGGTTCTGCTTTATCGCATCGGTATGTATGCGATAGTTGATTTTCGATAATTCGCGCTTCGCAGACCAGCCCAACAACCGCTGTTCCTCCGTCTTAAGCCGCTGAAATTCCTCTATAAGATATAATTTGAAAGGCACACTTATTGCCGAGCCAAACTCAAATGCTATATCTTTATGGGCATATGTGCCTCCATAACGACCTTTCTTTACTATTATGCCAATTGCATCCGTACGCTCAATCCACTCCGATGCACTTAGCACAAACGACGGCAGTCCGGCGTTCATTCTAAAGTAGTCAAATTCGACCACTTTAAAATTCGGATTATGTATAACTTCCCATGTGCCGAGAAATTCAATGGTATAGCGATTTCGCAGCCAATTCTTTATAATATCGGCAGAGCGGCTGGCGCCTTCTTTGGCCGTAGCCATATCAGTAAGAGAGATATAATCCTGTTCTTCTACCGAAAGAACCGTAATCGGTGTATTTTGAACGATAATTTTTGACATAGCTTCTGCTACAGCTTTTTTATGCAATACGCGAAGTTACACATTTTCGGCGTTTTCAGAAATATGGCAGACAAAATATATGATGAAAACGTTATCTTTGCAGAATGATGAACGAACAAGCCATTTCTCTCAGCGAATTCAACCGGCGCATCGGCGCAGCCATGGCCGCGCCGGAACTGCGCGGCGTATGGGTGACGGCGGAGACAGTGGACGTGCGCACAAGCGGCGGCCACATGTACATGGAACTCATAGAGAAAGACGCTGCCGGCGCAACGGCGGCACGCATGGGCGCAAGCATATGGGCGTCCGCGCTTCCGAGGCTGAATGCAATGTTCGCGGCCGCCACAGGCAGCGGCATATGCAGCGGCATAAAGGTGATGGTGCGCGTGTCGGCATCGTTCCACGCCGTATACGGTCTGAGAGCCGTCATAAGCGACATCGACCCCGGCTACACGCTCGGCGACCTTCTGCGCCGCCGCCAGGAGATACTCCGGCGACTGACAGCCGAAGGCGTGGCCGACATGAACCGCAGCCTCCCCGCGCCACGCCCCGTGCTGCGCATCGCCGTGGTAAGCGCGCGGGGAGCAGCCGGCCTCGGCGATTTCATGCACCAGATAGCCACAAGCGCATCGCGCCTGCGCTTTGAGCTACGGCTTTTCGAAGCCGTGATGCAGGGCGAACAGGCGCCGCGCAGCATCATCAAAGCCCTGGAGCGCGTGGCCGCCGAGGCTGATTCGTTCGACGCCGTAGTGATAATCCGAGGCGGAGGCGCCACAAGCGACCTCGCCACGCTCGACGACTACGACCTTGCCGCCAATGTGGCGCAATTCCCCCTGCCCGTTATAGCGGGCATAGGACATGAGCGCGACCGCACAGTGCTCGACGATGTGGCATGGCTTAGCGTGAAGACACCGACCGCTGCTGCAGAATGGCTGATAGCACAAGGCATGGCGGAGCTGGACATGCTCAGGCGGCTGGCAGCCGAAACCGTGCGCCTTAGTTCGGAGCAGCTCTCGGGCAGACTGCGCCGGCTCGATTATATATGCGCGATGCTGCCGCAACTTGCCGCCGGACACATCCAACAGCGCCGCTCCCGCCTCGACGCCGTGGCCGAACAGCTGCCGCAGCTCGTGGAGGCCGTGATGAACCGGCGCACACACCGCCTCGACACATTGTCGGAACTCGTCGAAGCCTTGTCGCCGGCAGCCACCATGGCACGCGGATACAGCGTGCTGCGTGTGGACGGCCGCGCCGTCTCCGACCCGGCGTACATAGCTCCCTGCGCCATGGTGGAAGCCACCATGGCACACGGCACGATATTGCTGACCCCTATAATAGAAAAAACAGAAGACGACATATGAAACCCGCAGAAGAACTGACCTACACCGAAGCAGTGGCCGAACTCGAATCCATAGTGGCAAAACTGCGCGGCGACAACTGCGACGTGGACGCGCTCACAGCAATGACACGCCGCGCCGCCGAGCTGCTCGCAGCCTGCCGAGCACGCCTTACCGCCACCGACGCCGAACTGCGCGCCATACTCGACAGCCTCGAGAGTCCGCAATGAAAAAAACGCTCTTGATTCTGGCGGCAGCTGCGGCAGTGGCAGCCTGCACACCTAAGCAGCGATGGCACCGCGACGAAGGAGCCGCATGGGGCACGCTGTACCACATAACGTACCATGCCACGGCGTCACTGCACGACAGCATACGCGCCGTCATGCGAGAGGTGGAGCTGAGCGTGTCGCCGTTCGAGCCGGCATCGGCCCTGACGGCATTCAACGCCGGACGCAGCGACAGACTGGACGCAATGGCCGCCGGACTGGTGGCGGAATCGCAGCGCGTGTGGCATCTGAGCGGAGGCATGTTCGACCCCACAGTCATGCCCCTCGTGGAACTTTGGGGGTTCGGCCCCGGCGGACAGACGTCCGAACCGACACAGGCGCAGATAGACAGCGCACTGGCCATGGTGGGACTCGGAGAGTGCCGCATGAAGCCCGACGGAAGCTTCGTGCGCAAACACCCACACACGCGCCTCGACTTCTCGTCCATAGCCAAGGGTGCCGGCGTGGACGCCGTGGCCGCAATGCTGCGGCGCAACGGCGCCGAGCGCTACATGGTGGAGATAGGCGGCGAAGTGGCCACAGGCGGCATGAATCCGCGCGGAGAGCGGTGGCGCATACAGGTGGACGCACCGGCCGACGACCCTGAAGGCCTGCGCCACGACCGCCTGCTCATGCTGAATCTCGACGGCGGACGCTGCGTAGCCACCTCGGGCAACTACCGCAACTACCGCTTGCTTGCCGACGGCGGACGCACAGGCCACATAATAAGCCCACTGACGGGGCGCAACGTACCATCAGCCGTCCTGTCGGCCACCGTCACCGCCCCGTCGTGCCTGCTCGCCGACGCCATGGCCACAGCGGCCATGCTGATGCCTCCCGAAAACGCGCTGGCTATGGCCGACAGCCTCCCGGGCACAGCCATCCTGCTTGCCGTGGCCGACCCGGCCGCGCCCGACAGCATGTGCATATTGTCCACCCGCGGATTTCCGGAGCCGCTGATGCCACCTACTGTTGCAAAACCGGACTGAAAAGCGTATCTTTGCGCCATTATGAAAGACACTATAACTATTGCCGTATATTGCAGCGCCGTGGCCGATCTGCCCGAGCACTGGCAGCGGGGAGCACGCGCCACAGGCGCATGGATAGGCGCACGCCGCGCCACATTGGTGTACGGAGGCGTGGACGCAGGCCTCATGACCACAGTGGCCCGGGCCACCCACGAAGCCGGCGGCCGCGTGGTGGGCGTCGTGCCGACACGCAGACGCGACTGGGCGTCGCCCTACAACGACATCGTAGTGCCGACAAGCGACCTCAACGAGCGCAAAGGCACCATGCAACTGCTTGCCGACGCTTTCGTGGTGCTGCCCGGAGGCTACGGCACTCTCGACGAATTTTCCACATCGTTCAGCTACATCAACTTCACCGACCAGCCCGACAAACACATCGTGCTGTTCAACCCAGACGGCCTCTACGACCCCTTGCTCGAACAGCTTCAGCGAATGGTTGACGCAGGCCTGCTGCGCCCTTCGGCCATGGACATCCTGCGCGTAGTCACGGAGCCTGAACAGATAACCGAAGCCCTCGACGAAATTTTCAAATAACATATACCCGCTAATCTATGAAAAGTTCACTTTATACCCGCACCGGCGACGCCGGACAGACATCGCTCGTGGGCGGCACCCGTGTCGGCAAAGACAACGCACGCCTCGAAGCCTACGGAAGCATCGACGAGCTAAACAGCCATCTCGGGCTACTGACGGCATCCACCGCCCTCGACCGCACCGACCGCACCACCCTGCGCACCGTGCAGCACAGGCTGTTCGACGTCGGCACAATGCTGGCCACAGAGCCCGAATCACGCTGGCAGCCCGGGCCTATGGACGCCGGCTGCATCGAGGCCATCGAGGCCGAGATAGACCGCCTCGACGAAGCGCTCCCGCGCCACAGACGTTTCATTCTGCCCTGCGGCCATCCCGACGCCGCACGCGCCCATGTGGCACGGACGGTGGCACGCCGCGCCGAGCGCCGCATGGTGGCCCTGGTTGCTGCGGGCATCGAAGTGGACGCTGTGGCCATGCGCCTTGTCAACAGGCTCAGCGATTATCTTTTCGCACTCGCCCGCACCATCAACATGCGCAACCGCGTGGAAGAAGTGTTCTGGGAGCCTGCACCCGAAACCAGCCGGTAGCATCGCGGGCCGACAACAGCAAATGGCTGCGTCGTAGCAATCTACAGCGCAGCCATTTGTCCGGAAGATAAAATATGTATAGCTATGAGCCTTGTGGTGTGGGGGAACCGCGATAAGTGCCGCCTCGGTGCATCCGGCAGCACTTTCAGCCGCCTGTGGAGCTTTCTGCCCCGGAAGCCCCGCTGCCGATATGTGCGGTGCCCCGGCTCTTTGCATATATAACGCGCACATCGCACGCCGGGTTCATCCTTAACGGCATGACATACGACTTTTTGGCATGGTATTTGTTATCGCTTATGTAGAAACATAAAAACCGAAAACGAAATTATGGAAAATAAAGAAACAATCAAGCCCGGAAAATATGCCGAGCTCGTGTATAAACTCTACCAGGTGGACGCCGACGGAACAGAGACCCTCATCTATGAAAGCGACGCTGAGGAACCCGAAAAACTCATCTTCGGAGTGACTCGCGGCCTGCTGCCCGTGCTTGAAAAAGCGCTCGACGGCCTTGCCGCCGGCGAGAAATTCAACGTGACGGCATCGCCCGACGAGGCTTTCGGCCATCACGACCCCGAACAGGTGGCCGAACTGGAGCGCGAAGTATTTGAAATCGACGGCAAGTTCGACGAAGAAAACATCAAGGCCGGCCGACGCCTGCCCATGATGACCGCCGACGGCTACCGCATCGACGGCCTCGTGGCGGAAGTGACCCCCACACATGTGAAAATGGACTTCAACCACCCTCTCGTCGACAAGACAGTGCGCTTCGACGGCGAAATAAAAGTGGTGCGCGACGCCACCCCCGAAGAACTCACGCCCGCCCAAGGCGGATGCGGATGCGGCGGAGACGGCTGCGGATGCGACGACCATTGCGGATGCGACGACCAGGCCGACGGCGGATGCGGATGCCATTGCGGACATTAAGAGGTTGTTAAATAATCATTGTTAATGACAGGGTGGTGTATTTTATGTTAAGGTGCAGTTTATGAGGAGGGAGCAATGGGG